>SNQY01000025.1_pt1 | contig 144940 bp, 152 predicted proteins | sample 2580551 | NCBI WGS metagenome assembly SNQY01 (sample SAMN10953785, study PRJNA522744) | food fermentation metagenome | isolation source: 144-hour incubation of native-enriched microbial consortia from nixtamalized... | place: Mexico | collected 2017-09-24 | reverse complement strand
GCTTCGCCCTTGTTTTTTTCGCTTCTTTCGATTTTTCCTCCAGATATCCACACCCTCAAAAATGGAATAAAGAACAGGAACAAGAACCAAGGTTATTATTGTATGGAAAATCAATCCTGAAATCACAATGGTAGCAATCGGCGCTTCTAGCGCTCCCCCCTCTGACATTGCTAGTGCAAGGGGAAGCATCCCTAGAATAGCGGTAAGCTTTGTCATTAAAATCGGCCGTACACGGTTCCGCACCGCTTCTAGTATCGCAGGCTGCAATTCCATCTTGTCACGGTTACGTAGTAGATTAATTCGATCAATAAGAAGAATGGCGTTAGAAACCACAATACCAATCAGCATAATAACGCCTACATAGCCTAATTCATTGAGCGGTCGTTGTGTAATTACAAGTCCTACTACTACACCGACAATTGCCATAGGAAGCGATAGCATAATAATAAACGGATGACTAAGTCGATTAAATTGCGCAACCATAATCAAATAAATCATCCCGATAACAGTCAGGAGGGCTATAAGAGCACTCTGAGCATTTTCGCCTTGTTGTTTTAAGGTCCCTGCCATTTCAATGCTATATCCTGTCGGCACAGAAATTCCTTCCAATTTTTTCGTTACTTCTCTACTCACCGTTCCCGGATCAGAGCCAATAATCTCGGCATGTATATTAGCAACGCGTTCGCCATCTTTATGAGCAATACTCTTCAGGGATTTACTGTATTTCCAATCTATCAAATGAGTGAGTGGTACATTCACTCCTTCCGGTGTCGTAATGTTAATTTGTCGCAGTTGTTCCGGATGCTTCATTAAATTCTCCGGGTATCTGGCAACGACATCAAGCTCCAGCGATTCAAGTGTAAAGCTTGTGATGGACTCTTCATTCACAAAGCCCTCAATTTGTGTCATCAGACTTTGTTGGGTAATCCCCAGCTGGTTCATAATGTCCTGACGCGGAGTAAGAATAACTTTTTCTTCTCCAGCACTAAAATCGCTGCGTGCATTTTTTACGCCTGGTATGGTGGCAAGCATTTCTTCCGTTTTTTCGGAAAGCTGGTGCAGTACTTCATTATCTTTTCCTTTAACTTCTAGTTCAACGCCTGGCGCCATCTGGCCACTGCTGCCAAAACCCACCTGTATGTGCTCAACTCCTTTTAAAGCGTTCAGTCTGTTATTCATATCAAGCAGGATTTCTTCTTTCGGCCGCTTCCGCTCTTTTATCTCGATCAGATTCATATCGATTCCTAATGACTGTTTATCTGTCGTAATATACAGGTCTTTAATTTCCGGAATTTTTTTAAAGTCCCGCTCGATTTGCAGTGTTTTAGAAAGTGCACTCTCCAGCGTCTCCCCGCTTTGTAGCTTTACACTGGCGTATACATGATTTTCATCTATATCATTTATAGAACTCATCTGCACCATCGGGGAAATCATAAGTGCCCCGGCAAATAAACAACCCGCTAGAATCATTGTAATGATGCGATGGCGTAAAGCCAGGGCGGTAAGATTAACAAAGAAATTTGTTACTCTCGAAGCACGGCCCTCTGCTTCCTGGTGCATCTGTTTATCTTTTTGTAGAAAACTGTTGGAGAAAACGGGAACAAATAGAAGCGCTGCAACGGTAGACGCAAGAATCGCCACCGTGATCGTAAAAGCAATGGTCATCATAATCGGTTTAAACCCGGTTCCACCTAGATTAGACAGCACTAATGGAACAAATACAACAATAATGGTTAGCTGGGACGTCAGAACCGGTGTCATAACTTCCTTTACTCCCTGCTTAATCGCATCGCGTAACGTATGGCCCTTCTCCCGTAAATGATAAATGCTTTCCAGAACAACAATAGCAGCATCAACAATCAGCCCTGTTGATAAACTTAAAGAGATCAGGGTAACCATATCAATATTATAGCCACCGAATTTCATACCGATGAACGTCATCATAATAGAAACAGGAAGTGTTGTTGAAATGACAAGGGTAACGCGCCAATTTCGCAGGAAAATAAGCAGAATGATAATAGCAAGAAGTCCACCCAAAGTCAGGTCACGGCTCAAATTGTTAATAGACGGTTTGATATAGCTTGCAAAGTCTACAGATACCGTCATCTTATACTTGCCGTTGGATTCCTTGTTTATTTTTTCAATTTCTTCTTTTACTTTATCAGACGTACGAATAATGTCGCTGCCCTCTGTCTTTGTGAGGGATAATTGGACATAGTCTTCTCCGTTATAGCGAAAAATCGCATCCTTCTTCTTCCCACGCATATCTTCAGTAACAGCCAAGTTGGATAACGGGACATTCCCTACAGGGGTTTTAATAAATACGGAATTAATCTGCTCTACTGTCTTGTATGCGTTATCTACCTCAACAACGGTATTAAAGCTCCGGTTTTTCAATGTCCCAATTGCCTGTTTTACATTGGATTCCTGCAGTTGATCGACAATGTCTTTTGGTGTCATCTTGTAGGCAGCCAATTGATCCGGTTTAAAGGTAACTTGAATTTTGTTAGCCACATTCGTATTGGATACTTCTACCTTTTTGACGCCCTCAATAGCCTCTAATCGACTGGTAAAATCCGTCTTTGAAAGATTATAAAGAACCGGAAGCTCTTTCCCTGAAAGAGCAAGGCTCATTAGTACTTCAGTCGCCTGATTTCCCTCCTGCACAACAGTTACCGTCTTCACGGTTTTTGGGAAAGTGTTGCGTAGCCGATTGACCGCAGCTTCAATATCCTGTTTGACCTGTTCGCCTTTTCCGTCCTCTGCCTCAACTCTAACCTGGGCGTTTCCAGGTGTTGTTGTTGATTGATAGTTTTTAATATTAGAGAGCGAATGAATCTCTTTTTCTACTGGGTTTGTTACTTTATCTTCCATTTCCTCGGCAGGGATAGAAGCGCCAGAGACATTGACTGTAATCCATGGATAATTTCGCTTTGGCATAAGTTCGCGTTTAAATGTAAAAATAGAAGCAATTCCTGCAAAAAGAATAAAAAATGTTAACAAATAAACAATAAGCTTATGTTGTAAGCAAAATTCAATAAATCGCCCCACCTCTATCCCTCCTTCGGTGTTACTTTTTCGCCTTCAAGAAGGAAGGAAATACCTGAAGTAACCACACTGTCCCCCGGATGAACACCGGAAAGAACTTCAATCTTATCATCGATAATTTGACCTATTTCTACCGTTCTTTTCTTTATCATTCCATTTTCAACTACAAGTACATAGCGGCTCTTTTCTCCCACCCCGATGCATTCCAGGGGAAGAATGGTACTTGTTGCCAGTTTACGTGGCATCTGTACACTTGCAATCATACCGCCTTGCCATTTCTCTGGGGAATGAGGAACCGTAATTTCCACCTTATATTTTCCGTTTTTTGCATCTATCAGGGGAGAAACATACGTAACCGATCCCGCTGTCTTCTCTCCCCCTTCATTTATCACTGTCATGCTCTTTCCTTTCGTAAATTGCTGTATTAGTGCAGACTCTACTTCTATGCTGACTTTTACTCCTGACAAATCAACGATTGTAGCAACGGAACTTCCTTGTGAAACGACATCGCCAGGATGAGAACTTACATCGGTAATAATCCCGTCAAATGGAGCAATTAACCTGGAATCCTGAATTTCCTTATTGGCTTTCACAATTCCATTTTGAGCTGTAGCAACTTCCGTAGTTATACCAGCGAGCCTATCCGCATTATCTTTGTCCGCCTGAATGGCTTTCTCTCTCTGACGAAGCGTTAATTGTTTTTGCTCCTGCAAGCGTTTTTTCTGCTGTTTCAATGCTTCTAACTCGGTTTGTTCGCTTTTTAACGACAATTGAGCTCTGTCTACTTTTGTTCTTACCCCATCTATATCAGCTTTCGATATAGCCCCATTGGAAAATAAAACTTCTTTTCTCTGGAGATCTGTTTTATCCTGTTCCAGCGTTTTCATCTGGTCCTGAATTTTAATTTCTTGTTTTTTTATTGAATCTTCTGTATCAGCAATCGAATCTTCAGTTTGCTGAATTGTACTATCGTATGTATCTGCTACCTTGCTATCGCCACGTAAAATTTTGGCACGTTTCGCCTGCGCCTCATTGATTTGCGTCTGAGATAAAGCAATGGTACTTTGATTTCCGGAGGTGTCAAGTGTACCTAGAACCTGGCCGGCTTTTACCTTCATTCCTTTTTTAACGGACAGGGTTACGATTTTTCCAGACGTTCCGAACGCCAGTTGATTCTCCTGCTTTGCTTCTACAACCCCCGCTTTAGTCATGATAGAAGACTGTTCTTGCTCCTTCACTCTAATAATATTTACTACTTTTGTTTTTTTTGTCTCTTCCGACACTTTAGATGATGCCGGGGTGCTACAGCCAGAAATTATGAGTAGAGCTGTAACGACCACTGGTATGACTAATGATCTTTTCACACTATTCCTCCTGTTCTCCTACCATTAACATGAGATAGAAAATAAGATTGTATCTATATACATCTGATTTGATAAATCGACAAATTTTTGTGGTAAGAGGGAAGAAAAGAAGGAAGGGCGGTGGACGGGAGCGGTCGGAAAAAGACACGTTTGCCTTTCTTCTGCTGGAGCACAGGGCGCATCCAACCTCTTCTTTCTCTCACTCTCCCACCTCCAACCACGCTACCCTGTCAAACTATCAAGTGTAATTTATATAGTATCCTTTCCTATCATCTTTTCTTTTAGAAAATTTTCCTATCATTCCTCATTTTAACGAAGGAACCTTTCTTGTATCTGTCTACATCCTTACATTATCCTTACATGAAAGAAATCAGCCTAGAAAAAAAGAACGATTTATAAAATAAATAGAAAATCGGATGTAACAAGATAAATAAAAATCTGTTTTATTCTGAAGACACATAAGAAACGAACACGCCCCTGTTATTCAGGCTTTACAAACCATGCGGGGGATAGCTGTTGACAGTTATTCATATCAGGTTGATGGCGATGTGACGCTCCCCCAATAAGAAGATCGCAAAATTAATCCAAAGTCAAATCCAACAATGGCTTTTCACTTTACCTAGCTATATCAAGGCTTACTTGCCTGATTTGGACTGCGAAAGTTGAGTTATGAACAGCGTTATCTAAAAAAATTCAGACCGGTACTTTTTTACTATGGTATTAAATGTAATATATATCCTAAATATGAATGTATACAAAAATATTAAAGAAGGGATTTGTGTTGTTAGGATTAAAAAATTGTAACTGTTCAGCCTGTTACGATCTTACTTGACAGACAACACAAATAGAGGCACTCCGTTACGGAACTACCTCTACGGAAACAGGAATGGATAGACACGCAATTTTAAAAAAGTAACTATCTATAGGCTGAATAGTTACAAACAAATTAAAAAAGGAGTGTTTGATCGTGAATCTTAAGTCCATTTTCAAAGGAGTTGCATCATCGGTTCTGGTAGTTGGTCTAATTGCTAGAACTAGTATTATACCGGCTTTTGCGGAGCCGACTAAAAGTTTATCGTCGAAAGATTATGCAGCTAAAAGTGGCAGTTATTCAGGAACTGAATTTCAGGCTACATACTCATTAAAAAAGAGTAATGGGGCAAACGTAAACTTCTGGATTGAAAATACTGGGAATGTAAGTGTAAAAATCACAATTAATGGAGGTCAGAAAAGAACTTTCGCACCAGGTACGAATGGCCACATTAGTGCTCCGGTTGGTATCTTTAGTAGCGATTACAAATTTAAAGCTGTGCCATCGCCTAATGGTGGTAAAATTAGTATAGACTATAGTATTGCTCAAAGAGGCTAAATTTGATAATTAACAAATTACGGGGCTGTCCCCATAACCATCAAGTTAAGAACATGGCATAAAAAGACAGAAAAAATGACCATCCTTATTCAGTATGAATCTGAAAATGAAAGGATGGTCTTTCCTTTGTCATTACCTATATTATCTCCTCAAAAAATAGATTGGATATCCTTTTTACATACATTTAAACAGATTTTTTCTTCCGAACATCTAAACGAAATCGCTGTACAACATGGTTTTAAAAAGCGAAATCGAAAAATTAAACCGGAAGATTTTATCGCCCTGTGTGCTTTTTATAACGAAGAAACAGGGATGAAATCATTAATTCAACTATGTGCTACCTTATATGATGTCAAAAATGTAAAGGTCACATTGGCTCATTTTATTATATGTCTAGAGGAAATCATGTTTTTCCTACGATATACACTAAGTATCAATCCAATTGCGGCTGCTTGGAAAATAAAGCCTATCCCTCCATAACTAATAAAAGGTAAGTTTATACTAGCTGCAGGTGCCAATCCAACAACCATTGCAATGTTCCAGATAGACTGTAGGATGAATAATGCTCCTAGTCCTATTGTCAAAGCCTTTCCGTACATTTCTCTGCTATCTTTCACCGCATGAAACAATCTTGCAATAAGAAGGATGAATAATACAATCATCGCTCCTCCCAAAACCCATCCAAAGATATGAATAATATAGGTTAAAACAAAGTGATTTTCTACTGAGCCCAAAAGACGAAGTTCTGCTCCGAATCCATGTCCCCATAGCCCGGCATCAGATATAATTTCAATCGACTTTACAGTTTGGTATCCTACAGTATCAGCATATTGAAATGGATGCAAAAAAGCTATGAAACGCTCCCAATGAAGGAAGCTTGTCTTAAGGATAAAGAACGCTCCTCCACCTATAAACATACTAAGAATAAAAACATATCTTTTTTTAACAATGCCACACATTATTAGCAATACAAAATAACAAATCGTATATAATACAGCTGATATCATAGTAGGTGTTATCAAGTAAAGAAAGATAGGTGACAAATAGAGGACCAGAAGATATCCGATATCGTATTTCTTCTCCCATTTCCTATTCGTGAATATGCCACATAGAGCAATAACCAACAACGTTGGACTTACATCCCAAATATTAATTCTAATAAAACCAAAACTATAGATAGGAATACCATTCATCAGGTTTCCCTGAAAAAATACAAGCATCATCATTCCAAGGGTTCCTAGAAGAAGTCCCATAGAATACTTCATTATTTTCCGATAATCAAAAAACATAAAGGAAATCATTACAATGATTCCCAAACCAACACTTAACAATTGCCGAAATACAGCATCTTCTGAAAGCAATAAGCTTCTCTGCATAGAATACAGACTTGCCAGACCAATCCCTATTAAGGTAGTGACCAAGCTAATAGTTTTCCAATCAATACGAGGTTTGTGGGCTTGGTTCAATTGTTTTCCTACTATCTTCGGATCGCCCATTAGAGCAAGTGCCTTTTTAAAAGCTTCGTCCTCGGAAAAACCCACGGCTTTATATTCATCCACCGATTCAATGATATGGTTTTCTAGCTCAGACTGAATATCGCAATGCACTTCTTGGCTTTTCACAAAAGAACAAACCGTTTCAATGTAAGATTGCATCTCAAGGTTCACGCACGTCCCTCCCCTAATACTTGTTCCATTGCCAATCGGAATGTTTCCCACTCTTTTTTCCGCTCTTTTAGATGCCCAGTTCCTAGCTTAGTAATACGATAATATTTTCTCTTGCGTGTACCTTCCTGCCCCTGCCAATAGGATTCTACCATTCCATTTCCCTCGAGTGTATGCAGAATAGGATAGAGTGTTCCTTCTTTAAAGGTAAACACCCCACTTGAATGTTTTTCGATTTCCTTTACCATTTCATAGCCATACATTTCTTTTCTCTCCAATAATGTCAGGATGAGAATTACGGTACTGCCTTTAAGAAGTTCTTTATTAATTTTCATTACTATCCTCCTTTATTGTGCTAAACTATTGTAAATCTATGCATTGTATATCTAGGTATTATAATAAATTATAGAAACTAAAAAGGCAATAATTAGTAATGGGATAAAGCATATTTAGAAATAGCGTTCTTAACTTGATAACGATTGGTGGTACCCCTTTAAATACAAACTTTTATATATATTCAATGAAAAAAAGAGTAGTTAATACCATTTAGTTGAAAATGTGTATATTTTGTGAATTTTTAATTAATCTGACAATATTCGACAAATTTCCCCTTATTTACAATTAAAACCCATGTTAATATTTAGGAGAAGTTAAAAATTTGAAAAAAAGGAGTATGTTACAATGAAAAATTTACGAAAACTTGTACTTGTACCGCTAGCATTTTCTTTAGTTCTTCCAACTACTGGAGTTTTTGCTACTGAATCAAATGATGTGCATGTTAAAGTAGCTGAAGTAGAAGCACCTAAGCTAGAGCTAACTCAAGAGAAAAAAGAAGATCTTTACAATCAATATGTTAAAATTGTTGCCGATGTAGCTGCACAGTATCCGGAATCAGGAATTTTTATTGAGCCTTTGGACACGTTTAAAGATGAATATTTTATGTCACCTGAAGATTACAGAGCATTTGCAGTTAATTTGGCTACTTCGTCAATTGTAGTAGCACCTGAAACACCAAGCGACGTTATTACGCCTCTTAGTACCGGAATTAAGACAAAGTACGCTACCATCACATTTGGTGGTAATTCAAGAAGTATAGCCGTTACTGGGACTTTTACAATCGATCATTTCTTGGGTAGAATGGGTTTTACTGCGATTAAATCTCTTACCTCTAAATCAGCAGATTCCAGAGGAACTTGGAGACAAAGTGGTTACAATGAAAAAATATATGATGCGGGTGAAACAATGAATGTCAGTGTGGGAGGGACATATACCGAAAATGGAGTGAGTAAACCTGATAACTTTGAATTAAATTTTTATTGTTCAGGAAATGGAGAAATTAGCTGATTTTCATAGATTTTAGGGATAAAAAGTGAATTCTTCATAGCATCTTAAGTTGCTTCTAGCTTGATGGCAATGTGGCGCTAGCCCATCGCTATCAAGCTAGAAGCAACAAATACCCCCCCAAAGCAAAAAAATGCGCTATTCTTTCTCTATGACCTATAGAAAGGATGGTGCATTTTTTCCTTATAGCTCAGTGAACGTGGGTACCCTCCAGCATTCCAAATGGAATCAAAAATAGGGCGCATAAGCTGCTCAACATTAGGGAATGAGACTTTTATAACTTGATATCATCCCAACCATCTCCCTTTAATTTTCAATAATATCTTTAAACATATCGCTCAAATATTGAAATTGTAGTATGAACTCTCTCTACAAATTATTTCATTTCCTTTGCAGGCTTATGGTTCCTTCTTCGTTTCCCTATTACTTATAACATAGTCAACAAACCGCTGCATTTCTGCCTCACTTTTAAATTCAATTCTAGTAGGACGTATGGGCCTCACCGGTGCAGCTCCTATCCGGTTCTCTCCTTCATTTTTCTTCATTCACTTTTACCTCCCTACATATAGACATATCCTGTACTTCATAACGATATTTATTTCAAAAATAAGTAAGTTAAAAGAAAAACACCGCTCTCCGCAAATGTATAAGAGCGGTGTTTCCCCCTAGTAGCGATCATGCCCCGAACAAGACAAGCAAGAGAAACCTATGAATTAACGCTGAGCAATTCTACTACTCAACAATTCACTTTCCTTATCTCCAATAAGATATCTAGAAATTTTCTTTTGATCGTAATAGTCAGGTGCATCGTCGATGTAAAGATCTCCCTCCTCTTTATTATATAACTCATATTTCTTAGGAAGATAATCTAGAACTCTTGGTTCATGATAACCGTCAACAAAATAATGTGCAGCATTTAAATTATCAACACGTGCATGCAACTCGTTTGTAACGTATGCTACAGAGAAATTGTCGTTCTTAATTTTACCTTCTTCTACAATACTTTCTGGAAAGTTAAAAAACCAAAAACGGATATGCTCACCTTTACCAAAACGTCTGATAAAGTACTTCATGATAAGCTTACTTGTTACTTTACTACTCCCATCGGAATGACCTGCTTCAAATAAAATGAAAGGGTTTGAAAAATCAATAGTCGTCTCCCTTAGAAACAGGGTAAAATCATTATCTTTTAATTGGTCTTTCATCAAATACAGCATACTGTAAACATCTTTTTCATCTTCATCTTTTTTATCAGTTAGTTTGTATGTTGAACGAGTTGTTAACTTTGTTAAAAAGCCAGATAATGAAATATGAAATCACTCAAAATATGGATATTTTAAAATGATTGCAAGGGGTAGTAAATACGATCCACTACATAAATTCCTAAAATCAACTGATTCAAATCGTCTAGCTATGACTTTTTTAGAAATAGAAGAGGTTCTTAGGTTTTCACTTCCAGTATCAGCATCTAAATATATGGCATGGTGGGATGGAGCCTCACAACATACACAAGCCTATTCTTGGACAAATGCGGGGTTTAAAGCAAAACCCATCTTGAGTGAAAAGAAAGTTGAGTTTGTTAAATATGAAGCAGAATAAAATAGTCATATAAAAAAATGAAAAATGTAGAAAAAGCTCACTTAAACAATTTGGGGGTAGCTTAATGGATTTTAAAGGTTTTTTAATGCAAGAATATAAGCTCAGCGAAAAATCTGCTCGTGATTATGTTACCCGTTTTAACGGAATTGTGGAAAGAGGGATTTATAAGGGAGAAGCATTTATTACACCTAGTATGGAAGCAGCCATTAATAAGGAATTTGAAAAATCAAGAGGGCATTATATCCTTTCCCTTAAACGCTATACAGCATTTCAAAGGAAAATGGGCAAGTTTGAATTAGATTAAATCCTATATTTTAATATTTCCCCTATATAGGAAACCAAAAGCTGGAGCTCTCCCCTGGAAACAGCAAGAGCTTCAGCTCGTTATCTTTTTAAACTCTATTTTTTCTTTATATCATCAAAACAGGATACACAAATTTTCTTTCCCTTATATTCAGTAACGTCTGATACGGAATTACAAAATATGCAGGCTGGCGCGTACTTACGTAAGACAATGCACTCTTCATCCACAAAAATCTCTAATCCATCTTTTTCATTAATCTCAAATGTGCGCCTTAATTCCCTTGGCAAAACGATTCTTCCAAGCTCATCCACTTTACGTACGATCCCTGTCGCTTTCAACCTTATCCCCCTTTCCCTTATTTTCAATATTTTATAATATTAACCGTAATAAGGAAAGTTCCTCCCCCTATTACTGACAAACAATAAAACTATTTTAAGAGAACAAGGTAGACTATAAATTAAATTGGTAAGTGCCAAACAAGTAAATTTTCTTCTAATCTTCCCTATCCAGATAAAAAAGGAGACAATTATGAAGAAAAAAACAAGACAGATTACAGTTGAAGGGTGTACATACGGGTATTTGATAAGCAGTAAATATACGGACGGACAGAGCATTAGTACCTTAAAAATATTTTTGGGAGAGAAAAAAAGTGATGCACTTTTGATTTACTTTCGAACATGGGATGATCCGCTTAGCGGAAGCCCTCTGAACACTGGAATTAAATTACATAACAAAATCAGTAAACCTTACTGAAAATTATAATCTCAATCATCCTCGAAACGTCCGAGCATGGATTTTATACGGTATAAAGCACGGCTGGGCAGGAAAAACACAATTAGTGATCGAAGATGGTTTATCCGCACTGAACGAGATGGGCTATGAAACGCAGTCGCTGAGACTTAGAGGGCTAGACGAAAACATACATGTTTATCTAAAAGCCAAAAGAAAATAAAGTTGTATACTAGACGTATACAAAAAACACTACTTCCGTTTATAAAGTAAGAGGCATATAGTCTTCTCCTTTGCGCAAAAGTGGTTGGTGGTACTTCTATTTTTACACAGGGTGAAGAGATATGTCTCTTTTCTATTCAATTGTAAATTTGTGTAAGTTTTTTGGGCAACTACAGTTAAATATTTTTTTAAAAGAAGGTTTCCATTCTGACAAATCCTGATAAACAAACGTTATATTGTCACATATTTTATCTGCAACTTCATACATATGTTCTATATCATTAGCCGTAAATAATATACTTCCTTTGCGTTGAGTACTGTCTGCAATAGTTGGTATGGTGTCGCCCTCTTTTACTAATAGATCAATTAATACGACCTCGGATATGTTAGTTAACCCTTTATACTTGATTTCTTTTAAGTAACCTGGTTTTGGAATCAAGCTTAAAGACATAGCTTGACATTTTGAAGGTACACATCTAAATTCATCTATAGTCTCAGTAGCTAACGCATCATAATAGTATCCAAATTGAGATATGCCGGTTGTTAGTTCCAACATTTTCCATATATTACCACCACCTATCCTAACTTGAGACTCTATGATTATTGGCTTATTTTGTTTGTCTATCTTTACTTCTGTATGAGTAATGCCGTCTTCCATTTGCATGTCGTCCAAAAATAGTATTACTTTCTCAATAATTAATTTTTTTTGAGATTCATCTATAGGTGCCGGCATAATAGTATAGTTTATTATAAACGTATCTTCTTTAAATATTTCAGCTGATATAGCTAGTATAGAGTGTTTTTTGTTATAAGAAACGGTTTCGACCGTATAAACTACGTCACCTTCAACGTACTCTTCCACTAAAACAGGTAGTTGAATACCATTATCTTTAATAAATACCTCTACGTCATCTCCTGTGTCTAGCTTAGACACTCCTTTACCACCTGCGCCAATCGGGGGCTTTATTATAATACTATCTTTTTTGTTCAAAAATTCATCAATGTCTTTTATGTTATTGCAAACTGTCGAATCTATCGAAAAGTCTTTGCCTGCTAGAATTTCACGCATCATGTCTTTATTGCGGGTTATCATATTAGCATTGTAAGAAGGTCCTTTAACATTAAAAATCTTTGCAATTATGCAAGCCGTATCTAAGGCTGCTTCGTTGAAAGATACAACCACATCAAATCGTTTCTCTTTGTACAATTCTTCAGCATAGTATACAGACAAGGGTATATTTGTTGTGTCTATTTCTTTTTTATAGAAACACTTTTCTAAGATAGTTCCATCAAAATATATGTGTTTAGTGTAAGACCCTATATACGAAACAGTATACCCACTGTCTAAAGCATCTTGTATAGGTTTTGTCCATCCCCCTATAAATAAAATGTGTGGTGTATTTTCTATATCAGTTCCTTTTGATACCTTATACATCATAATCATCTCCTCTAAAATGAACTCGTATATTCAATGTCGGTTCCTTTTGATACGCCTCGCCTTAACAACACCATTAAACACAATGTTGTTCCGAAGCCTCCTATAAATAACGTAGTTTGAAGCCCAAATATAGAAACTAAAAATGCACTAGCAAAACTTCCCAATGCCCAAGCTCCCCAATTAAGCGTACGCTGTACAGCATTTACTCTGCCTAGCATGTGACTTGGTGAGGCAAGTTGTCGTATCGTTGCAGCGTAAGGGCCAAATACACCTTCTCCCATACCATGTATGATACTTGCAGCTACTATACCGTAAACGGTTCCCAAATATCCCATTATCGGTATAAAGGCCAGACCGATAACTGATACAGTAGCGCTATAAATAAGCATTTTTGTATTATTAATTTGTTGACTTTTTTTCATGAGTATCGTATTTCCTATTAAAAATCCCACCGCTGCTGAACCTACAACAAAGCCTATTTCAAGTTCAGATAGACCCATTACCTTATAAAGGAATATTACTAAAATGCTATTTAGTATGTATTTAAAAAAACCGTAAACAGCGCCACAGCTTACAATTGGTTCCAATAGAGGGTGTTTTTTAAAATATATCAAACCTTTATATATGTCTTTGTATACGGATTTTATATTTACGTTTTTTAAAGAGCCCGCTGTATGCGGTTTAAACTTTGAAATAAATAATACAAACACAAAACAAACAAAATACGTTACTGCATCAACAGTGAAAGAGCCTGTTAACCCAACTAGAGTAATAACGATTCCTACTAGCATAGGACCAATTACTATAGAAAGAGACTCCGAAAGTGCTAGTTGTGCATTTCCTTTTTTTAAGTTGTCTTTATCTGTTAATATTTCCGGTAAGAAAGAAGGAATTGCAATGTTGTAAAACGTGGTAAATATTCCATTCAAAAACATGAGAAACACCAATAAAGGGAACGTTATTATATTTGTTACAGTCAGTATGAATACTGATAAAAATAAAACGCCTTGACATATACTACAAATTAGCAAAACCTTTTTTCTATGAAGGATGTCTATCAAAGCACCGGCTACTAATCCGAAAATTAGGTAGGGTATGAATATAATCCCACGAAGCAAGGCAGCATTCGCCTCACTTGTTTTTAGCACCTCTAATGCAAAAAGAGGCAAAGCTACTAATGTAAACTGGGTACCTAACAAACTTATAGACTGTCCTAGCCAAAGCTTGTAAAAATTAAAATATTTTTTATTTTTCATAATACACCTTGGCGATAGTCTGCTGGCGTATGCCCTGTTTTTGCCTTGAAAAGCGTTATAAAATACGACGTATTGGGAATCCCTACCGTCATAGCGATATCAGAAATTGCTTTATCCGAGTCGATCAAATACTCTATGGCCTTAGCGATTCTCGTTTGCTGGATATATTCAACCGATGTCATTCCTTTAACTCGCTTAAATACACGGTGCAAATAATAAGGGCTACCATGGCATATATCTGCCAAGGTTTCTAGCGTCAACGTTTCACTGTAATTCATGTCGATACATCGTATGATCTGATCCCCCCACTCATGATCATGTAAACGACGACCGGTCGGTTTGCATCGTTTACATGGACGGAAATTTTCTAACAGCGCTTGTTCTACGTTTTGAAATACGCGCATATTTTCCTTTTTAGGCGTTCTGGATTTACAAGACGGCCTGCAAAAAATCCCCGTGCTCTTTACACCATAGAAAAACGCACCATCGTAGGATGCATCATTAAGTATGATTGCTTGCCACTTTTCGTACGCTATGTGCTCTTGACTTACAGCTACTGTATTTTGTTTGTGAATGACGTTAGATTTATTCTCGTGTTCTTGCCCTTTTATACTCATCATTTATTCACCTCCACCCATAGTATATCTCCGATGATGACCCTCTGTACGCATTTGCGAATGTAATAGCAAGATATCGAAATTGTAATTTTTGTTTTTATGTTACAACTACAGGTGTAATAATATTGAAACAAATGGAGGATCTTTATGACAAAGAGTTGGGAAGATACTAAACAAGAAATCACATTACTCGTTCCAAATGAATTCAGCTTTTCTGAAAATCTGAAGTACCTTTCCAATGCTCCTAATGAATGCCTGTTCTGCATCAAAGATCAACGAATTTATAAAGCTATACCGATTGAACAGGAAACATTTATCGTTGAAATTAGTGCAGATTATGAGCATCAAATGACCGTTCGATTTTTAGGCGGTACAATACCTTCGCACAAATTGGTACGTGATGCGGTAGCTCGTTATGTACGGGATTGGTTTGATTTAGATACGGACTTGCTTCCGTTTTATAATTTAGCCAAGACTGATATATTGCTACAAAAAGCTGTACGTTCATTTTACGGACTACGAAATGTCGGAATTCCTGATTTATTTGAAGCAATTTGTTGGGGAATTATCAGTCAACAAATTAACCTTACGTTTGCCTATACGCTAAAAAGATGACTTGTAGAAAACTTTGGTCAGTATATGGAGTATGACGGGGAGAAATATTGGATATTTCCTACTCCACATGACATCGCATCTTTGACGGTTGAAGACTTATCTATACTGCAAATGACAGTCAAGAAATGTGAATATCTTATTGGAGTAGCCCAGCTAATGACTGAGGAGAAACTGTCTAAAGAACTATTGTTGGACATAGGTGATTATAAAAAAACAGAAAAGATGCTAACCAAAATACGTGGCATTAGACCCTGGACAGCTAATTATGTTTTGATGCGTTGTTTAAGAATTCCTTCAGCTTTTCCTATTGATGATGTTGGTCTTCATAATGCTATTAAATATCTTACAGGCACTGAAACTAAACCGACAAAAGAAGAAATTTTACAACTGTCTACTTCGTGGAAGAATTGGGAATCTTATGCCACTTTCTACTTATGGAGGTTCCTTTATTGAACTGTTACGTAACAGTTCAATATTTCATAAATAATCTCATTATGCTTGAGAAATCATATTGTCTCATTGTACAGAAACTCCTCGTTTACAGTACCAGGATAGGTACCCCATAAAAGCACTCAAAACTTATTTCTTTTCGGCTCCAAAACTCAGTACCAAAAACAAAGAACCGTTACGAAATGCAATATACGTTTATGGGACTGCTTAAATATGCTATTTGGAAATAAAAGTTAGACTATGACCTAAAATTACATGTATCTCGGCTGAACCCCATCGCCATCAAGCTAAGAAAACAAGTCACCTCCAAAACAAAAAAATGAATCCCATTGTTATTAAAGGCACAAAATCTTTGTTCTGAAGACGTCATAAAACCTTAATTTGATGAGTATGCGATCGTACCACTAAATCAGTTTTTTAACATATGATAATGATTAGATACATAAAAAATCCGCTCCATTTAGAACGACTTCATCTGTATCATGTATGCTATTATAAAAGCCCTGCAAATTCTAAAAAATCCCGTGTAGTAACTTCAAGCCCATTAAGTTCATCCTTATTATTAAAGTCTACTACAATCGGATATTTTTCAGAGGATGTAGGCATAAATACAACAAATCCCCTTCTAGGTTCCTTACGAACCGTTACTTTCTTAATTTTATATTCGTTAGCTTCTTCTCCATATAGTTGTTTTAAAAGGTCTTGCGCTTTCTCCTCTTTTGTGTTTCCTTCAAGGTTACCTAAAGGTAAAGGAATGTTTTCAAATTTGAAATATGTAACTTCTCCTGTCTCATCAAGCTTTATTTTAAACTCTTTATTGTTATACTCTCCTTCTATTATTTCCCCGTTCTCATTAAACCCAAGAGAATACATTTTTCCCTGTTCCTTTTCTTTTATATTGTAGGAATACATTTCGGCACCATAAAACTTAAGGTTCCTAGCTTCTGGTGAGAGGTTATAGATTTTATCCAAAGTTGCCCGAACCGTTTTGGGTAACTCGGATTCAGGAACATCGAATACTCTTTGAATATATTCTGTTATCTTCTCTGTTTTTATGTCAAATTGTAAGGAAAACATCTCTTCCTCACTCTTCAATCCCAAGGAAATCTCATTTTTCTCTTCACCATCTTCTATTCTTTGAACTTTACTCCCCATTATTTTATATGCTTTTGTTCGTGGAAATTCATCATAAAATGTTTCTAGAGCTGATTGTATTCCTTTTTGGGCCATAATTTCATCAACAGTCAATTCTTTAGACCAATAACCTTCCTCTTGTTCAATCATTCCCTCTCCTAACTGAATTAGATTACTTTCCTGTTCAGCCGCGAAGACTGGCGTCGTAGCCAATAAACTGATCGCTAAAAATATAGTTACTACTTTTTTCATGGTATTATCCCCTCTCTTATTCTAAGTATATGTAGTCTGGCTATTATATCTAGACAGCGTCCTTATGATAAATATTACAATTGAAACTAAGTATTACCTAAAATATACTCCGTAAGTACTGTACTGAATTATACATTTTTTTCTATTATCCATTCCAAAAAAAAATTTTGTTACATACCTCTTTGTTCTTCTGGGAGATTCTCATTCGCCCTAACCTACATATGATTTTCAAGTATCAAGCTCCACATGGTGTATCCTTTCCTATCATTTTTCCTTTTGGTAAAATTATCCGCCACTTCTCATTTTAACGAAAGAACCTTTCTTGTATCTGTCTACATTCTTACATTATCCTTACATGAAAGGAATCAGCCTAGAAAAAAAGAACGATTTATGAAATAAATAGAAAATCGGATGTAACAAGATAAATAAAAATTCATTTTATTGTGAAGACACATAAGAAGTGATAATAAATAGGGTCAGTATATTTGGATTGGTTTAGAGTAGTACACAAGTAAAGCAATGGGTTAAGAAGCATTGGAATGATGAAACATTTGAAGACAAAAGAGGAAAAGGATATGGAATCGATGAAAATTAAAACGTGTGGTTGTTTTATTGATTAGTCTTTCTTTGTGGAATTTTATTAATAAGGAGACGATGTACATGAAAAAGGCTCTTATAGCCCTGTTGAGCAGTATATTTTTAGTAAGTGGTCTTTATATGGATGAAGCAATAGCAAATACAGAAGCAACAAAAGTGTCTTTTGTCGGTAAAGTTAATGGAGATGCCATGACGTTTGCTTATGTAGATAAAACAGGAAAACATCTGTTAGCATTTGATCTAAATCCGTCTGATCGACCAAAGCGTTTTACGAAAGTAATATGCTCGCCCGGAAACGTACGGGGTGTAAAGTATGTAAAGTATCAAAAGGAAGGGAAGCAAAGCAATCGCAGAAATGCAGCAAATAATATTACACAGGATGCAGGTGCATGGTTCGATGTTGTTAACGGAAAGCTTAAAGAAAATGAAAGCTGCCTCCTTATAGAAAAAGATGCTTTCCAGGGACATACATTTCTTCCCTATAAACCGGTAAAGCAGGGGAGGTTTTCTGACAAAACAATCCGAAAAGTCACGGAGTTTAAAAAACGTAAGGTTATAAAGCAAGGATTAATCGGCAAGATTTCACCAGGTGTTCAAATTGGCCTTGTTGAATTTGAAAGAACAGGAAAGAATGTATTGGCGAGTATTGTTATGACTACGCCGAATGGACTTGTATTTGAAGATTTTCCTGCAACATATGTTGATGGAGTATGGTCATGGCGTGCGGATGATGGAGGTGAAATTGATCCACAATTGTTTACTATTTTGTTTGTTACGAAATCAAAAACAGGTTATACGCTTGGTTTGGAATGGATAGGTGCTGAAGGAAATCATCTAAGTGTTCTTCAACAAAATGGGAATACTTTTTATAGTATTAATGAGTCTGGGCGCTATATTACCTATTAGCTCACACTTGAAGCGGAGAACGCCAGGCGTAACCACTCATTGTTTTAGCAGGCTCTTCCCGTCGTCCCAATGGTGAGAGCTGGAGCCTGTACGTTAGACTCGATCGTCTGGCCTACTGCTTGGTTTTCGCTTTTCGACTAGACGGGGCGTGTGAACGTTGAAGATTTTACGTAGCAGACGCTTTTCCTGCTACAACCCCATTGCCATCAAGCGAAGATAATTTCATATTATAAAGTGAAAAAATTAGCCACTCTTTCTATAAAACACTGTAGAAAGGATGGTTTTTTTATGGAACAAGTGTCTCTTTCGATATAAGGGGAAATGGAGCTTATAGCTCAAGAGCTACAGCGATACTTTTCTCCTCTCCCCCCCAACTTGAACAACTCGCTAGACAAACAGGGTTTGTCCAACGAAAAAGCAAGTATACCGCACAAAATTTAGTTTCCTTATGCGTTTTTTTTAACAATGATATATCCATCCCCCCTCTTGCACGATTGTGTGGCCAACTTGACGCATCGAGTCGTCTCTCGATGAGCACAGAAGGGCTAAACCAACGGTTCAATACATCAGCTGTAACCTTTCTTCAAACCCTTTTTTCTACACTTATCCAGGAAAAGCTCATGTCTTCATCTTCGCTATCCTGCAAACTCGGCTCTCCTTTTCATCGTATCCGTATTCTTGATTCAACTGTTTTTCAACTTCCAGACTCATATGCCGAACGATATCAAGGATCAGGAGGAAGTGCGCATGCCGCTGGTATGAAAATTCGGCTTGAATACGAATTGAAAACCGGGTCTTTTTTACAAGTAGATGTTGGTCCTGGTAAAAATAGCGACAGATTATATGGCACACAACGAACCAAAACAGTAGAAGAAAAGGAGCTTTGTATTCGTGATTTAGGATACTTCTCTTTAGGTGACTTTGAAGAAATAGAGGAACGGGGCGCTTTTTACGTTTCGAGGTTAAAAGTAAATGTCCGTGTGTATGAAAAAAACGGAAATATGGAGCGATTCAAAGATGGTAAAGTCAAAAAACAATCTTTATACAAAGAAATTGATATAGAAGCTATTATGGATCGTCTTGAGCCAGGAGAGATCATAGAACTTCCCGAGGTATATCTTGGACGCGACAAAAAATTGCGGACACGACTCTTAATTTATAAGCTGACTGAGGAACAAACACAGAAACGACTTATGATGTGTACTCAACAAGAAAAAAAGAAAGGCATTACCTATAAAGAGCGTACAAAATTTCTTAAAATATTAATTACGTATTAAGATATGAAAACGTTAAAAAAGTGAAATAGACAAACGTGGATTATAAAAAAACATTATTGCATACCATCACCGTCAAGCTAAGACTAAGACTTGGACTTATATCGGAAAGTATTCTTTTATATAAATTATACTTGATCTTTTGATAGGGGAGTGTGGTTGGAAGGAGGAGATTCGAAAAAAAGAAGAGGTTGGATGCGCCCTGCGATCCAGCAGAAGAAAGGCCCACGTGTCTTTTTCCGACCGTCCACCACCCTTCCTTCTTTTCTTACCTTCCTACCACAAGAATATGTAAATTTATAAAATGAGATGTATATAGTACTGAGATATTTTATATCCACCTATAAACACTCTATCTGTGCTAGTCACTTTTCTATAAATCAAAAGACTTTATACCTGTTATAAGATCATTTATGTACGAAACCATACGGAAGGATTGTTAATATGCTCATTTGCAGTGTTGTATTGGGCAAGGTTTCCTATTACGGAGAAACATATACCGCCATTAGGGAAATCTATCATAACGGTATCTGGAAACTTGTTTTCGTTAAGAATAATGATCGTATCTTGATGCTTGTTTACTAAGAGTAAGGCAAAATACGACATCTCCTATTATTTGAAGGTTTTTTTATACATTCACCGAATAATTAATTTTAGACAGGTAACGTGAACTCATTTTATATCCAATCGATTCAAAGGAGATGTAGTATGTATTATAAACTATTACAAATTGACTTTCCGGTTGATGGGCCATGGAGAGAAGAAATGACTACAACATACTCTAAGTTGGCCGCACACATTTCTCAAACTCCCGGTCTTCTGTGGAAAATCTGGACAGAAAACGTTGAAACAGGAGAAGCAGGCGGGATTTATTTATTTGAAGATGAAGCCAGCGCACAAAACTATCTGACTGAGCATACCACTCGTCTTGAATCATTCGGCATTCAAAATATCCGTGCTAAAATATTTGACGTGAATCAACAACTTTCTGAAATTACAAAATTTACATTCATTAAAAAATAACGAGTCTGTTAAGAGAACAGACAAACCAGGCCTGTCGAGAAAGTCTCGACAGGCTTAGAAGTATTTCTTTAATCTCTAGTTTTCGAAAATTAATCTTTTTTCATTCCTGTATAAATAAGAACCGCATCTCTAAGAAATTCTGCTGCTCCAGGATTTTTTTTATCATAATACGCTGTAAATCTTTCATCATCTACATACATCTGTGCTACCCCTACATGTGCTTCCTTCGTGTAACTATCCCAAAAATAACTTAACCATTGGCGATGTAGATCAGCAGCTTTCTGCGCTAATTCACTTGCGGGGTCTCCAGTTAAGAACGCCTCATTCAATAGAGCCAGTACCTCTTCTCCAAGCTTTTCAACTTCAGCATACTGTGCTTCTGTCATTCCTTTTAGTTTTTTATTTGATTTGTCAATTTGTTCGTCCCCATACTTCGCTCTGATTTCTTCGCCATATTTCTTTTCATTTTCATTAATCAATTTTTGTTTAAAGGCTTCAAACTTTTCCGTGTCACTCATGGTCATTCTCCCTTCTCTTGCGGCTAATGTTTTATTAACACTAGCAATTAATCGATCTAGTTGCTCACGTTTTGCCAGAAGCTTTTCACGGTGTTCTTTCAGTGCTTTTATGTCATCAAAGGATGGGGAGTTGACAATCTTTTTTATACTTTCCAAATCTACATCAAGCTCTCTGTAAAAAAGGATTTGCTGTAGTTTATCAACCTCTGCCTGCCCATATATGCGATATCCGGATGAATTGATTCTCGCCGGCTTAAGAATTCCAATTTCATCGTAATATCGCAATGTTCTACTCGTAACTCCGGTTAATTTTGCTAACTTTTGCACTGTGTATTCCATGCTTTCACCTCCTGACACCATCACTATACACCTTTACGCAACGTTAATGTAAATAGGTGATTTATGAAAATTTATAATAAAGTGTCTACCATAAACCCTGTTTTATGCTACCCTTTTTCTTTATAAATAAAATCGGGTGTGGAAAACCGTAAGGCTTCTCCACACCCTGAAAGAGTCTATTAAGAAACAAATAGATTCTTTATTCATCTTCTTATCTGATATTGCTTTTATAAAAAGCGAGCTTACTTATTATACACACTCTCGTTTTTTTCCAGGGATAGCAAGCACCCCACATGATGGTTAAACCGCTCAAAATGGCGTTCCAAGTCCGCAGATTGCTTCCGCTCATGTCCGGCCGCCCGGTACAGAGCAATATGCCATACATGGTAATGACCCCAACCACGATGCCACATGGATAACAACCATTGCCTCATCCAGCTGTCCCCTTCTTTTCCATTCTTTTTATCTGTTGAATCGTATCAGCCAACGCTTTCGCTTTTCCATTCCAATAAAAGTGTGCCATATAATCCGGCATGTCCAGCAGCTCATTGGCTCTCTGCTCAGCTTGTCTCTGTTCCACTTGCAGCGTTTTGACCAACTCGACAAGAAGAGAATCCATACTACCCACTACCTTTTCTGCAAATTCATCGATGCTGCCTGCCCAGATATAGATTTTCCAGCCAGTGAAAGCGACCCCACAGGCTTTCCTATCCATAAGCAACCATATCATTAATACAGCACTACTATTTTTGGTTCCCACTGAAATTGACAGGTTGACATCGACATTCTTTTTATTATATGCAACAACGAATCGTACGGTTCGTACTTTTACACACCTCATCCCTATATTTGGACATAGCTGTTCAAATAGCCTTATATAATAAAAAACGCCTAGTTTCTGTAAACCAAAAGACCTCCATCATTTGATACTTAATGATAATCAGGAACTTTTCAACCATATAATCATGTAAAAATTTAGGTATTACATCATTTAACAATTCTTTCTGTTTGATATATTATTTTTATGTCCGGGTAATTAGATGTATCTTTTATAAGGATTAATAATTGAATATGGCAACGATAATGGCAAACGTATCGAAAGATAGGGACGCAAAGCCACGGGTCTAACGTGTAAAAACTATGACAGCCGGGTTACCGAAGGCCTTTTTGTATAAGGGCTATTTCTCATGCACAAAGAGGTAGTCCTTTTTATATAGAATTTTTAGTCACAGGAGGAGACGTATATATGCATAAAGTCTTAGTAGTAGATGATGCTGTTTTCATGCGAAATATCATTAAAGATTTTCTAACGAAAAATGGGTTTGAGGTAGTTGGTGAGGCCGGAAACGGAGCGGAAGCTGTTCAAAAATACATACAGACACGTCCTGATCTTGTCACTATGGACATTACAATGCCAGAGATGGATGGGGTGCAGGCACTGAAAAAAATCAAAGAAAATGATCCCCTTGCAAAAATTATCATTTGCTCTGCAATGGGTCAGGAAAAAATGGTTATCCAGGCTATGGGGGCTGGCGCAATCGATTTCATCGTCAAGCCTTTCCAAGAGGAGCGGGTACTTGAAGCCATTACTAAAGCTGTAGCCTCTTTATAGGAAGAAGGAGGTGAGAACATTAAGAAAATCATACCCTCTTCTATTTAAAATTCAGGTAATTATGGACGCGATGATATATGAAAGTAATGCTCGGGCCGCCCGCAAACACCAATTGAATATAATGATTGTCTCACGCTGGGTCAGAGAGTATAAACAAGGAAAATTCGACTCCTATTTCAATAACTGACACAAAGGTCGGAGTGGCAAAACATCTGGGGATCTCTATAGTGGAGACAATTGCCACTCTTATTCGACCTTCACACTACACAACTCCACACCGATAAAGAAAACTTGGCTGGTGCCAAGCTATGGCGCAGGCAACCGCCTTAGTTTCCCTTATGCAACTCTGCTGTGAAAAGCAATGTTTGACAACGCCTCGCGATTTTTTCTTTGCTTACAATTAGGAAAGAAAGTATATATTACTTTACAACAGTAAAGCGATATATACTTCCTTAATCATAAAAAAAACCACTGTAGAGTGGTTTTTAGGTACCTTCTTTATTCATGAATGATTCTGGCTTCCTGCTTTATTGACGCTGGAATTTCCAGGTTAAATGCAGCAACAGACTTATTATTGATAACAAGTTCTACATCCTGTGCTACCTGAACCGGAATTGCACTTGGTTTTTCGCCTTTTAATACACGAACAGCTATCTTTCCCGTCTGCTGTCCTGTTTTGTAGTAATCTATTCCGTATGTAGCGACAGCTCCGCGCTTTACGGTGTCGCTATCTGAGGCGAATACAGGGACCTTCGCCGTCTGTGCTACTTGAAGCAAAGCTTCAAATGATGAGACGACCATATTGTCTTTCGGAACGAGAATCGCATCAACCTTATGAACGATTGATTCCGCTCCATCCTTCATTTCGCTCGAACTGGAAATTCCCGCTTTTTCTACAATGATGTTCTTTGCTTTTGCGGCTTCCTCAATCATCTTCACCTGAACGCCAGCATTAATCTCTCCAGTATTGTAAATGATACCGATTTTTTTGACGCTTGGGATAAACTTCGTGATAAGGTCTACTTCTTTATCCATAGGTGCAACATCGGCTATCCCCGTTATATGATCGCCCGGTTTATCTAAAGCGGGAACGATTTTTGCTGCTACAGGATCGGTAACTCCGGCGAATACGATAGGTATCCCATTTGCTTGCTTAAGAACAGCCTGAGTGGATTGGGTTGTAATAGGAATAATCATATCTTTTTTATCAGCTGTCATTTGCTGAGCGATCGTAGTCACGTTATTTATATCACCCTGCGCATTTGCGTAGTCCAGCTGAATTGTCTTTCCATTCTCAAACCCTTCTTCAGCAAGCTGATCTACAATTCCCTGGCGGATAGAGTCCAGGGCCGGATGCTCGACAATCTGGGTAATACCGATTTTTATCAACTTCTCCTCGGATGACTGTTCGGACTTTCCTTTTTGTGCAGAAACAGAAGATTCTGTGTTCTGATTACACCCCGCTACTACTAAGATTGCTGCCAGCATAAAGAAGCCTGCACTTAATACTCTTGCTACTCCTCTTCTCATCTTGTCTCTCCTCCATTGCTTCTCATCTCATACTTACTATTCTTTGATTTACTTTGACTATTCATGAATTATAGCATGAAAATAAATCTATGAAAATAGGGCCACAACAAATGCAGTCAAAACATCTGTATAGCGGGGCACTTATATTAAGGCATAACTAGCGGCAAACGGATTTCTACCACTGTTCCTTCTTTTTCCTTGGATCTTACATAAATACTTCCCTTCATTTCTTCAACCAATCTCTTGCATATACATAAGCCCAATCCTGTTCCTTCTTCCTTCGTTGTAAAGAACGGATCAAAAATCCTGCTTAACTGGCGTTTCGGAATTCCCACTCCATTATCAGTAAAAGTGAGCACAACCTGCTTATCGTCTACTGAAGGGGATAAACTGACACACAAAATCCCTTCTGAATCCATTGCAGAAATACTGTTTTTCGTAATATTAAGGATAATTTGTTCGATATAGGAAGGGATCCCTTGTACAAAAATATCTGTAGAAGGCAAGGACAAACGAATATCCACACTGCCCTCCAATACAAAATAAGCGGACAGGTGGTATACCTTTTTAAAAAGCTTGTTTAGATTAATCGTCTCCCATCTATTTTTTTGTGCATCATTCTTTCTTGCCAAAAGCAAAAAATCGGAGACGAGATTCTCTACTTTTGTAATCTCGTCAATGCAAATATCGATATAATTCAAAAAGTCTCCCATACTTTCTGAACGATCTGCTGCCATCTGTTTCATTAACTGTTGAAAGCCTTTAAGGCTACACAGCGGATTTCTGATTTCATGGGCCATTCCGGCTGCCATTTGTCCCATAATTAAAACTTTCTGGTTATGCAAATGAGTAATCATTTTATCCTTGGCAAACAGAAATCCGTTAATGTAACCATAAAATCTTGTATTTAAAATATCAACAAATCTGGAAGGAAGGAGGGATCGTACTTCCGGGTCATGCACATGCTGATTAATCAAATCGCAAACGTATCCGAAGGAATTCATCCGGATGTTATGTGTAAGTTGAAGCACGACTTCCCTGTTCATTTCCTTTACTTCTCCGAAGTATATCCCTACTTCATAGCCCTCTCTTTCTATTCGTTGTATGCACTTTTTATACTCTTCCTCATCTTCAAATAACATTGCCGCTACTGTAGTGTATACCGACTGCAAGGAAGCGGCATACTCATGCATATCTCCAATGGCTTCTTGAAAATTCGTTACGTTTCTTTCCATATCTTGAAGATGTGCTTCGATCATTCGTGGTATTTTCTCAATAATTAAAGGTAATAATGTGTTTCTGCACTCACTTATTCTAGCCATTTCCATTCTCCATCAAGCATAATATTTTAGCGTTCATACCTGGAAATAAAAATACATGCATTATTTCCGCCATAACCGTGAGAAGTGACAATAAAGCTATCAACCTGCGTTTGAATTGTACGATATACGATAGGTACACCCGGATAATCATTCTGTACAGCATGTACAGTAGATGGAATGAAGTGACGCTCCATTCCGATAAGAGAGGAGAGGAGATGATTTGCATACCCGCACTGGCCCCGAATGTGTGACCCGTTACCCCTTTTATCGATGTAATCGCAACACTTTCACCGAATATTTCCATATGATTCACAGCTTCAATTGTATCATTTTCTACCATTCCTAATGCCTGACTATTGACGTACGAAGGTCTTTTCCCGCCGACAATGCAAGCATCCAGTTCTCCAGTATGTAAGTACATCATTGCATCCTGAATGGCATCAATACTTGCTGAACATCCTGTTGCCACCGTTCTGGTAACACCATGTATCCCGGCAAATTCCGCTATTGAAGAAGCTAAACTATGATAATGAACGATGCCGCATGCATTTACAGGTACATCTTTAAAATTGTTCTGGTGTGCAAGAACGACGATTTAATCATAGCCTAAAGTTCCCCCTAAAGCCGTGCCCATAAAAACTCCTGTTCTGTATGTATCCCAGTTTTTATGCCCCGACATCTTTATTGCTTCATTCGCCGCTGACAGGGCCAGAAGACTAATTCTAGGATATCTTCGGTATTTTTTATCCTGCACGTTTTCTAGTCTATCATGTACCACGCCAAACGCGATATTTCTTCCTTCTGTTCCTTCCCCTACAAAGAGGTCAAGCGCGCTCCTTTCTGTCAGCAGGGTATCCGTAAAATGTTCGACGCCATATCCTCCCGGGACTTTGATTCCGTAGCCTGTAATGACAATCTTTTCCCTTTCCATATTCTTTCTCCTTTCCAATAGAATTTCCATGAATTCGGCTTAATTACGTCTTTAGGTCCGGGATATTTTGATTACTTTACTTCTACAAAGTAGTAAACATAACCTTTTTAAACTACACTTTTTTAGATCAAAAAACCCGAAAATCAGCTCATTTGGCCAACTTTCGGGTCTGAGTTCCCCTTCATAATAAGATTCAACATAAATACTGTAGTGATTCTAACATAATAACGAGAATCGTTTAACTTTCCCCTTTATTTAAAGTCACAGCGTTTGAGGTTGAATGATCCGTTTTTTTCGGTTAACACTATATAAAAAATGATAATTTCGTGAAACTTGCAGTAAATCAATTGAACTTTTCAGTTGTTTCTGCTTTCCTTTTTATTTATAAGGGTTTTGTGTACAATAGGTGAGAAGTACACAGGTGCAAAGCGCCAGACCTTTTGTTCTAAAAAAACACAGCAATTATCAGCATGTAATGACAGATAAAGGAGATTAATCATGAGAGCAGCAAAAAGCTTATTAATTGGAGTGCTTGTATGCAGCCTATCCGGGGTTATCGGATGTGCAACACAGCAACAGAAAACAGAGCAACCAAAGCAGGAACAAGGAAAACAAAACGAGGAACAAGGAAAGATCACATTCTCAGACCCTCGTCTTGCACGTATTTCCGAAAAGTTTAAGACGAAATATACAGAAGCAGAATTACCTAAAGATAAGGTCACGAAAGTTGATTTAATGAACACAATTATGGAGTTTCAGAATGGTACGCAATATAAACCGGATGAGTATGGTCTATATAGTATGACTGCTTATCAGGTTAACAAGGAAAAAGAACTTTATGATTGGCAAAAAGACGATCTGATAGCGATGTTTATCGTAGATGGCTTCATCGGGCAACCACCGTACGCACTCAAGCAAATCGGGGAAGCAAAAAAACGCATAAAGGATAAGGACTTGCTGGAAGTACTTGCGGAGATAGAAAAAGGCTTAAAGGAAATGCCGCAAGATGTAGTCCTTGGTCGTCGCTTACAGGAAAATGAAGAGAAATATCCAGCTATTAAAAAATATAGCGAACTACGAATGGCTCTGCAAAAGGAATTCTACGCAAAGTTTGAAACAAAAAAATAACCAAAGCAACAGACCATCCTGTGAAGATGGTTTTTCCCCGGTGTATACCGGGTCTTTTTTTGTAAATGGGAAACAAATGGTTTACCGTTCATCTTATTGGGAAGTTTCTGCTACAATAGAGCAGTGAGGAGTGATACATAAGATGAAGATAGGATCGCACGTTTCATTTTCTAAGAAAGGATTGCTTAACGCGGTGGAGGAAGCTATCAGCTACGGCTCCACTTCGTTTATGGTGTACACGGGAGCTCCACAGAATACCCGGCGCAAACCAATGGAAGAACAATACGTCGAGGAAGGCTTTGAGATTATGAAAAAATACGGCATCGACGATATTGTCGTCCATGCACCGTATATTATTAATCTTGGCTCATACAAACCGAACACATTCGAACTTGCCGTCTCATTCCTTCAGGAAGAAATTAGGCGCGCTGAATATCTGGGCGTAAATAATATCGTCTTACATCCAGGCGCATATACTGATAAAGACGCCGAGTATGGCATCAATCGAATCGCCGAAGGATTGAACGAAGTACTGCATACCGGACAAACGGTTAACATTGCGCTTGAGACGATGGCAGGAAAAGGTTCCGAGATAGGGCGTACATTCGAGGAATTGGCCGCCATCATCGACAAAGTGAAGCTGAATGATAAGCTCACCGTCTGCTTTGATACGTGCCATACGCATGACGCAGGGTATAATTTAATCGATGATTTCGATGGCGTTATGGAAGAGTTCGATCGAATTGTCGGTCTCGACCGAATTGCCGTCTTCCATATTAATGATAGCAAAAATTTCCGCGGCGCCGCAAAGGATCGGCACGCGCCGATTGGTTCCGGGCTTATCGGGTTTGATGCCATTCACTACATCGTACACCATGAAGCAGCAAAAGATAAGCCGATTATCCTGGAAACGCCATGGATTGGCAAAAATAAATCCGCTCAATCGCCAATGTATGAAATTGAAATCGCACTGCTCCGCGGTACGGTCGAAGAAAGATTTACAGAGAATTTCCTGGGCGATGTCGCGCTACTGTCGTCTTATTTCGAAAAGGAAGGAATCGATCGTCGCGATTATATCGTGCAAAACTGGGAACTACTTCAGGACAAAAAAATGAAGAAAGAAGATCCGCGCGAGCCTTTAGAAAAACTATTCGATACAGTTATACGTGCGGAGCTTCTGCCGGACGAGTCCGAAGAAGGCATCAACAAGCGTCTTATCGCCTGGTTGGCTGGCATGAATACAAAATAAACAAATATCAAAGATCCCCGAAACACCCAAGATACCATGGGCACGTTCGGGGTTTTTTACAATAAAGTCAGTGTTTAACATGTTCAAAAGCCGAAGGGAAACTCTGAACTCTACGGTACATGCTCAACGTAAGGCCAAGATATACCAATCCATCTATGGCCTATCGATTCGATTTAGACGATGCTATGCAGACGAAAACCGCTAGCTTTCTCCACATGCTACAAAGTTCCGCTTGTTCGTTTACAGAAAACCCCTGCATTGAGATTTAATATATGTAAAGCCTCTTTTGTATTTATATTCATACCATGCTGGCTAGGATTGTTCTTACTGTATGCTGGATTTTGAGCGCGGCTAGATGTACTGATCTCACTTTCGTTTTGCTTCAATTCACTTACTAATATTTTAGATCCATCCGATTTCATAATATATTGTCTAACATATGATCCTTCTCTACACGTAACGAGTTTCCCCTTTTTTCCATCCTGTTTTTCATCTTTTTTTTCCATCTCTTTTTCTTGCAAATTTGTTTCAAATAAATTGTTTGTTTTATTATTACCTGTTCGTTGATACTTTAAATAATTGGTAGTATTAGAATGAATACGCATAAGCACACATCCTATTGTTATTTTTTATGTAGCATTACACATATAAAAGATCACACCTGTTGATTATCCATAATATCGGAATGTTGTACTCCTAAATTAATCCCAAAATGGAAGGTTATTTATATTTTAACAGAGGCAACTATTGAGTAATACGAACAAACATTCCTTTCCAGGAGGATTCAATCTTTCAGAGCGACAAACATAAAATAAAAAAATTATTTCTCTCCTAATAACATTGGAAATGTTTCTGATTTCCCATTCCATTCTACGGTAACTATCCATTTATCCTCGGGATATGCTCTGGCACAACCCTTACACGCACTGCTACTCTTAAGTTCATTTTTTCCTGTCGCTAAATTATCTTTTCCACTTTTTACTACAATGTTGGATTTTTCTACCTTGTAACTAACTTCCCCTATATATTTTATATTCTTATCTTTATACTGTAACGTAAAATCTTCTTTTCTAGAATTAATGTGATTATTTCCGTGTATTTCCAGAGAACTTTTCCAATGCTCTCCTTCACCGCTAAAAAAAAGTATATAGCTTTGCGTGGCACTATTACTACATCCCACAGTAATAACCAAACACGAAAAAAAAGTTACAAAAAATCTCATGACTTTCAAAGTATTCCCTCCTTAACTATATAAATTACACTTGATATTTTGACAGGATAGCGTGGTTGGAAGGAGGCGATTCAGAAAAAAAGAGGTGGGATGCGCCCTGCGCTCCAGCAGAAGAAAAGCAAACGTGTCTTTTTCCGACCGCTCCCGCATACCGCCCTTCCTTCTTTTCTTCCCTCTCACCACAAGAATTTGTCGGTGTATCAAATCAGATGTATATAGTGTCATAACTGACGATAGTTTGGATTCAATATATAAGAATAGAATAACAACAACGATATATGTTTGATACTATTCTCTAAGGCCTTTAGGTATTTCTATCAAAAGTTAACCAACTTTATTGTAAATGAACAAGAAAGAGGCTGACACCAAAAGGTCATTTTATGTGTCCTTTTGGGTCAGCCCCCTCATTACGTTTACAAGCTATTTATATTCTCTATCCTACTCCTACCTATACTTCTTATATCGTTACCGCTTCTTTTTGCGGTAACAATCCTTTCACGAATTGCCGCTCCTCTTCCGTCAATTCAACGAGCGGCAGACGTACACCACCTACTTCGATGCCTTGCATAGCGAGTGCAGCTTTTACAGGCGTCGGATTAGCAGCAATGAACAATCCTTCGAATATCGGCAGTAGCTTACGGTGCAGCGCACTCGCCTTCGTAATATTGCCGCTAACGAATGCCTGAATCATTTCCGACATTTCCCTGCCAATCACGTGACTTGCTACGCTCACTATACCTTTACCGCCAACAGACATACAGGGTAACGTCATACCATCGTCGCCGGTATACAATACAAAATCATCAGGTGTCTTTTCAATAATAATAGACATCTGAGCAGTATCGCTATTCGCTTCTTTAATTGCCACAATGTTAGCTACATCGTGTGCCAGGCGTATGGTTGTCTCGGATTTCATATTAATAACGGAGCGACCCGGAATGTTGTACAGCATCACCGGCAGCTTCGTGCTTTTTGCAATCGTTTTGAAATGTTGATATAAACCTTCCTGTGACGGCTTATTGTAATAAGGAACGACCAGCATAATACCGTCTACGCCACACTCTACTGCCTTTTGTGTCAGTTCGATGGATGCAGCTGTGTTGTTGCTGCCTGTACCAGCTACCACCGGTACGCGTCCGTTCACAATCTCTACAACATGACGGAACAAATCTACCTTTTCCTGTCCAGTCAATGTTGGTGATTCCCCGGTCGTACCCGCTACAACAAGCGCGGTCGAACCGGTCGCAATCAAATGTTCTACGAGCACTTCTGTTTGTTTTTTATCAACCTGCAACCCCGAGTCAAACGGCGTCACCATCGCTGTTACCATTCTTCCTAAGTCAATCATTCCAATTCCTCCTTTATCACAAGTTTCGCATTGGCTTATCTACGACTTGTTTCTCCATGCCGGCGCGCGTATCGGAAAAGGGAACTTAATCCACAGCCCGTGTCCACAAAAAACTCTCCTAACCGGATAGGTAGGAGAGTACAGGCGAAGAAAATAAAAACACCTACAACACGGGTCGTAGATGAGATTTGAACATTATGTTCCCCCATCTCCGTATCTCCTGCAAGATAGCGCAACACGCGTATCCGGAAAGTACGCGTGACAGTTCTGTTCCTATTCGGAAACAGCCCCAGCCTGCCTGTCTAGAGAATCCAGGCAAACTTCGGCGGTCTTCCCTTTCCCCTGCGTTCCTCGATGTTCTCCCCATCTCCCGCAGCGTACTCTTGAAGCCCGCGACCTCTACCTCATCAGAGTGTTGATGAGGTTTTACGAATATAAAGTTGTATTGATGCTAGTATATTGGACTTCCTGCCTCTGGTCAAGGGAAAATTGGGGAAATGATGGACAGGCCATTCAATCGGACGTTTTTTCAATTTCCTCAAGAAATGCTTTCACCAGATTTGTCTGCTCTGCATGAACCGGAGCCACATAAGATAAGCGGCGTGGAAATTGCTGCCCCTGAATCGCAATCATTGCCAGTTCACCATGCTGAATCGGCTTCCGTACTACCCATTTCGAAAGCAGCGTAATGCCCAATCCCGCCGCGACCGCTTCTTTAACTGCCTGGTTGCTGCTGAATGTAATTATTTTTTTCACGCTCAATCCTAACGTACGGATTACATGATCGGAATATACACGGGTACCTGAACCCTCTTCCCGTACAATCCATATTTCGTCCTGTAATGCCTCAGGGGCGACAGGGCTGTCGCCTACAAGCGGATGGTTCATCGGTGCTACCAGCACCATCTCATCTTTCATAAACGGAACGATTTGCAAATCTTTTTCACTTGTCTGACCTTCGATAAGACCGATATCCATATGCAGCAGCTTCACCGCTTCAGTAATCCGTTGTGTATTACCGATGGTTACTTCCACTTCCACATCAGGATAGCGGTGGCAGAAGTCCGCTAGTAGAACGGGCAAAACATATTCACCAACGGTAAAACTGGCCCCGATATGTAAGGTTCCGGCAATTCGGTGCTGGTGTGTGTAAATGTCTTCTTTCGCTTTTTCGTATAAGTTCAGCATCTGTCTCGCTCGCTCATACAACATTTCTCCTGCCTGGGTCACATACAAATGCTTCGGCGAACGATCGATAAGTTTCGTACCAAATTCGCGCTCAAGCTGCTTAATGTGCAGGCTAACACTAGGCTGAGACAGTCGCAGTATCTCTCCGGCTCGGGTAAAATTTTTCGCTTCCACTACAGTAACAAAGGTACGCAGTCCATCGTAATGCATGATTGCCTCCTAATATCATTAAAAAAGCTAATCTTAAAGATAGAATAACTATATTTTACTTATTATTCAACTGCTTTTATAGTAAAAGTAAACTTATCATACATGAAGCGGGGGGATAAAAAATGCAACAAAGTGCAGCCATGCAACAGACGGCTAGTCAACAGGAAAAAAGAGAAAAAAAGCGGGGTTCTGCCCCTTTTCTGCTGGGACTCGGAATTACACTCGTAATTGCCATTATAGCCAAATATATCGCAATGCTTCCGGTACTCAGCATTATCGGGCAGCTCGTCATCGCCATCCTGCTTGGAATGGTGTGGCGGGCAACACTTCCAGTACCGGGTTCCTCTATGGTTGGAGTGGAATTTGCCAGTAAGAAATTATTACGGTTGGGAATTATTCTGCTGGGAATGCGCTTAAACCTACAGGATATCATTCAAGCAGGGCCCAAAGTATTTGCCGTAGCTGCATTCGATATAGTATTTGCGCTGGTTGTGGTATATGGATTGACCCGCCTGTTCGGCGTAAACCGCAGGCTTGGCATGCTAACAGCATGTGGCACAGCCATTTGTGGTGCGGCAGCGGTAGCAGCGGTAGCCCCACAGGTGAAAGCGGACAAACAAGAAACAGCAGTCGGTGTGGCAACCATCGCGGTACTAGGTACTTTATTTACATTAGCGTATTCTGTAATATATCCGATACTTGGTCTGACAGAATCCGGCTATGGAGTATTCGCCGGTGGTACGCTCCACGAGATTGCCCATGTAATAGCCGCTGCTGCTGCTGGAGGACAGCAAGCGATGGACATTGCCATCATCGTAAAGCTGACGCGGGTAGCGCTACTTGTTCCAGTGGCTCTTGTAATCGGCTGGTGGTATCATCGGCAAACAAAATACAAAGACGGTGCCTCCCAAGCTGAACGTACACCGCTTGCCATTCCCTGGTTTATCCTTGGCTTTCTTGCTGTGAGCGGAATCAACACGCTAGGTATTGTGCCGCAAAGCATCGCAGCTCAAATCGTAGCGCTTGCGTATCTATTGATCGCAATGGCGATGGCTGGTCTTGGCCTTAACATTGATGCAGGTACGTTAAAGCGAATGGGAATACGACCGTTTTGGGCAGGACTCATTGGCTCGATTCTCCTCTCAATTTTCGGATTTGCACTCGTATATTGGTTAGGCCTTTCCTAACATACCGCCTTATCTCTATCCCCAAAAAAAGGATGCCATACTTTTTGGCATCCTTTTTCTTAAGGGATAGCTGTCCCTAAGACCGTGTTAAGTGCAACTAACCATCAACGAAAGAGGAAATCTCCCCCTGATGGACGTTTTACTTTATTATTCATCGGCTAATGGGTGTTGTCCGCCTTCCCACGGGTTTTTGAAGAACACTTCTACATGTTCTTGCTTTACCTCCTGAATCGTTGCAGGATTCCAGCTTGGGTTCCGGTCTTTATCTACCAGCACAGAACGTACACCTTCATAAAAATCATGACTGTGCATAAAATGCATACTCATATTCATCTCCATCCGGAAACAATCAGCAGCCGTCATGCCTTTACCTCGAACAAGCTGCTCCAATGCCACAGCCATTGAAATCGGCGATTTTTCGCGCAGCGTTTTCGCCGTTTCTGCTGCCCATTCATCCCCTTCAGCTGCCGAACGATCGAGGGACGCCAGAATGTCAGCTACTGAATGATGGTTAAAATGGCGATCGACTTTATCCTGCACCTTCGCAAGTGGCGATTCTGGAAGATTGGCCGTCCCGTATTTCGTAAGGATTTCGGTCAATCTGGCGCTGATCTGTTCACGGTTCCCTACCTGTGTCCAATCTTCTATCTGTACGTCGTTCTTCAGCTCAGTCCACTGTTCGGATTGGATATAATAATCGGCCGCACCAAGATAGATTGCGTCTGCTCCGTTGAATAGGTGGGCCGTCAATGCCAGATAACGTCCCATCTGACCCGGCATCTGGTTCAAGAAATAGCTACCGCCTACATCAGGAAAGAAACCAATATTCATCTCAGGCATAGATAATTTCGAGCGCTCAGTCACCACACGATCGCTCGCAAAAATCGATACGCCGATACCGCCGCCCATAACGATACCATTCATATAGGCGAGAACCGGTTTCGTGTAGCGATGTAAAGCCAGGTTCATTTTATATTCAATAGAGAAGAATTGCAGCGCATATTCTTCTACATTATCGTCGCGCTTATCATAAAACGAGCGCATATCACCGCCCGCGCATAATCCTTTCTCGCCTGCCCCTTCGATCAAGACAAGAGAGACGGATGGGTTATGCTCCCACTCGGCAAGTTTTTTGCCGATTTCATCAACCATATACAAAGACAAGGCATTCAAGGCTTTCGGTCGATTCAGCAGAATATGTCCGATACCTTTCTCTACATGGAATAAAACTTCATTGTTCGTTTGTACTGTGTTCTCCACTCTGTATGACCTCCTATTCGTCTGTACTATTCTGTATCTTTTCGACAAAGCTCCGTTAAAATCCTTTTTCGTCGGCGCATCGACCAATACAGAAGTGCCTACAAGACTAAGCGATTATAGATAGGAGGCAGGCTTCATTTTATTTCTTCTTTATAAAATCGTTCCCCTGATTCCGGATGGTAATACACCCGCATTTTTTTATCTGTGGTCGGGTCGATCATTATCTCCTCGGTTTTTTCAAAACCGGGAGGCACTTCATCCCCCTGCTTGCTTTTAAAACGTTTATCCCAAATGAACCACGAAAGCAAAACAATGCTAATGAAAAGGAGCAATTGAATACCAATATATCCGGTGGCAAGATTTAGCCAATTCATGATTCAGCAGGCTCGGCTATGACAGCTGTGCCATACGCAACGATTTCACTCATGTTCGCGCCGATTTCTCCAGAGTCGAAACGCATCATAATAATCGCATTCGCCTCCATCGCTTGTGCATTTTTTACCATCCGGTCAAGCGCCTGTTTACGTGCATCTTCAAGCATTTCCGTATATTGGTTAATTTCGCCCCCGACAAGTCCTTTTAATGCCGCAGTAATATCTTTCCCCAATCCCCTTGCCCGTACCGTCAAACCAAATACCGGCCCTTTTATTTCCTTTATCTGATAATTGGCGATATTTTCCGTGGTTACGATTATCATATGTTTTCTCCTCACATTTCCATCATTATCATTATCGATATTAATAATATTTTAGAATGTAAAATCTGTCAATGATTTCGATAGCCACTCTAATAAAAAAACCGGAAAGCAAGAATATCCTGCCCTCCGGTTTATCTACGTTTGTTTAATTACCAGCTTGCTTTTTTCACGCCCGGCAAATGTCCTTGATAAGCCAGGTCGCGAATGCAAATCCGGCATAGCTTAAATTTGCGGTATACGGAATGCGGACGGCCACAGCGCTCGCAACGAGTATAAGCCTGTACTTTAAATTTTGGCTTCCGCTGTGATTTTATAATCATCGATTTTTTTGCCATAACTTCCTCCTTTAATTTGTGAATAGTATATATGCTAAACCTACTGTGATATATAAATATAAAAACATGCAATACTATTTATCATAGCACTTCTGATGAATGATTGCAAAACATATGCCTAACTCTTCTGGGCCTCAATTTCTTCCACAAGCATGTTCAGCTCAGCCCAACGTTCCACTTTGGCTTCCAATTCAGCATCAACTTTCTCTTTCTCCTCGGTCAATGTGGCGAGTTTACCATAATCGCTCCCTGTCTGTGCCATGTCTTTCTCAAGCGCTTCGCTTCGCTGCTCCAACTCGCTAATTTCCTGCTCAATCGTCTCAAACTCCAGCTTTTCTTTATAAGTAAGACGACGCGGCTTTTCTTTTTTCTCCCGGGATACCGCTTCCTTTGCCTCCCGGTGTTCATTCATTGATTTTTGGCTTTCTTCATGTTTTCGAGCATCCAGGTATTCGCTATAATTGCCGTTGTATTCTTTAATGAGCCCGTTGCCTTCAAAAGCAAACAAGCGATCCGCCGTCCGATCGAGGAAATAGCGATCATGCGATACGGTAATAACGACACCTGGGAAATTCTCAAGATAATCTTCGAGAATCGAAAGCGTCTGGATATCAAGATCATTCGTTGGTTCGTCAAGCAGCAGCACATTAGGCTCCCCCATCAGTACGCGAAGCAAATATAGCCGTCGCTTCTCCCCGCCGGATAGACGTCCAATTAGCGTACCGTGTGCTTCAGGGGCAAATAGAAAGCGTTCCAGCATCTGTCCGGCAGACAATGTCTTGCCGTCTGCCAGGTGGATCACATGCCCGGCTTCTTTAATATAGTCGATCACACGCTGTTTTTCATCCATCTCCGTATTCTCCTGGCCATAGTAGCCCAGGCGCACGGTCGGCCCCAGCACCGCCTCCCCTGTGTTCGGCGCAAGCTTACCGGTAATAATCTTCAATAACGTAGATTTGCCGCTACCGTTCGGTCCGACAATACCAACGCGATCGCCTGGCACAGCAATATAGCTGAAATCGTGAATAAGTGTCCGTCCATCGAACGCTGCCGATATGTGATCAAGCTCGATAATTTTTTTGCCCAGGCGTTGTGATTTCAGTTCGATTTCAAGTGTTTGTTGTTGGGCCTGCGGCTTATTTTCTTGCAGTTGATGAACGCGGTCAATGCGCGCTTTCTGCTTCGTCGTACGGGCTTTTGCGCCCCGGCGTAGCCAGGCGAGTTCACGCCGCAATATATTCTGACGAGTCGCCTCTGTCGCTGCTTCTCGTTCTTCTCGCTCTGCTTTCTTTTCGAGGAAATAGGTGTAGTTGCCATCATATGAATACAGACTTCCTCGATCGAGCTCTACAATCCGGTTTACTACACGATCCAGAAAATAGCGATCATGCGTAATCAGTAACAGTGCACCTTTAAAGCGTGATAAATAGCCTTCCAACCACTCTACCGTCTCATTATCGATATGGTTCGTCGGTTCATCGAGAATCAGCAAGTCCGCAGGGTTAATTAATGCACGTGCCATCGCCACCCGTTTACGCTGTCCTCCAGAGAGCAGACGCACCTCCGCAGAGAAATGATGAATGCCGAGACGCGTCAAAATCGTTTTTGCATTCGTCTCTACATCCCAAGCCCCCATACGATCCATTCGCTCGCTTAAGTCGGCCAGCTTTTGCTGTAGCTTTTCGTTCCCCGGATCGCCACTAATTCGCTCAATCGTCTGTTCGTACTCTTTTACCAATTGCATAAGTGGCGAATCTCCAGCAAAAATCTGGTCGAGCACTGTTCCTTCTTCTTCGAATACCGGATTCTGCGGCAGGAATTCTACACGCATCCGATTGCCTGTCGTTACCGTTCCCCCATCTGGCGGGACGATACCGGCCAGTACTTTTAGAAGGGTAGATTTGCCTGTACCATTCACACCGATAATACCGATTCGCTCCCCTTCTTGGATGCCAAGCGAAATATTATTAAATAATGTTTTCATGCCATACGATTTAGAAATGCTTTCTGCTGTTAGAATGTTCATAGCCGTAATTGTCCTTTTTCTTGAAAAATTTTATCGCCGTTATACAACTCCTTCTCTAATTATAAAATAAAACTTCACTCAGCGGGGGTTTTCTTCATCTACCGCTGATAGTTCGTTGCACGTATCGGGCGTATTTCGGAAAAATAAAACTTTTCAGCTAGCCATCGTATAGTACAATGAAAGAGAGGAGGCGGTGTGATGTATAGCGATAACATAAAAATAGTTGATTCGAAAACAAGCACAGACGGGAGCCTCAAGGTAGAAGTTTTGGAATTTGATAATTTGGCAGGCTTTCATAATGCCTCGATGGCATCTAGCTTGTATTATGCACGCCGTAATGGGGTAAAGCTTCATCAGATTAAAGCAACGCTTAATGAAGGAAGCTTTACGGTGGAACAAGGTGCACTTCAATACCTAAAAGGTCGGATAGCGCTCCAGAATACGACGGGTGGCATGGCAGGCATGGCCCAGCGTTTGCTGAACAGCGCTATGACGAAAGAAGCCGTGTTCCGGCCTACGTATATGGGAACCGGTGAGATTTATCTCGAACCTTCATTTGGACATTATGCGATTATTCCGGTTGCTAACCAGCGAGTCGTTCTGGATAAAGGCATCTATTTCGCAGGCGATTCTTCATTAAAGATAACAAGCGTGGTACAGAAGAATGTATCTTCTGCCCTGTTTGGTGGCGAAGGCTTGTTTCAGACAGAAGTATCCGGCTCTGGACTGTTAATTATCAACTCTCCGGTGCCTCTCAATGAAGTTCATATTGTTGAGCTGCAAAATGATCGCCTGCAAGTAGATGGTACGTTTGCATTTTCACGCATCGGAGACATCTCCTTCTCCGTAGAACGCTCGGCTAAATCGATGGTAGGCAGTATGACGAGCGGTGATGGCTTACTACAGACCTTTGAAGGAACTGGGCAAGTGTGGCTTGCTCCTACACTTCCCGTATACCATAACTTCTTCTCTCCTTTTCCGGGAAAAAGCTAATTTGAATGACAGGAAAAAGAGGCTGACTTAAAAGGTTGTTTGGTCTCAAATGGAATACAATATATAGGTTGCTTACTGTTTTTTATGCGTATATACTGTATCGAAGAAGGGTGCCTCATCACTTTTGGGTCACCCTCTCTTAACAACTAACTTTTAGTATCGTTTCTTTTTTGTTTACATAAAAAAATTATGGTTATTTTTGTTTCTTTCCCCGATTGTAATCAAGTAACACTTCTATCGACGGAGGTCTTCCTGCTCTTTGGACCAGGATAAAAAAGGAGGGTATGTTAAAACTCATATGAAAAGAATATTTCTTTCTCTTTTGCTATCAAGCTTATTTCTGTCTGCATGTACGAATGAACAAATTCCCGCAACAAAGAGTCTAAAGAAAATAGAGAACCTTACTATCAAAATGAATGGCGCAAGTCTGCATTGGAGTATCGAAGGATATACATGTACTATGACTAAAGACAAAATAGAATTCGGAAATGGAACGATCCGTTACATTGGAGCCGATCCACTTCCAGATAATCAGGAGTTCGTTTTTTTTGAGTTAGGTTTCTATACGGGAAAAGGAGATACTATTCAGCGCAATTCAGCTACCGGAGTCAACCTTAGTTTTCCGAATGGTATGCAAAAAATCGGTTCCATTAAAAGCAGTCCCGATCCATATTCCTCTATTCAGGCTGAAGACGTAAAAAATTCGTATGCAATTGTAAAGTGGTCCGATAAAGACGGTAAAGAGCAACAAGAAAAAATCGAATTAAAACCTGAAGAAAAGCAGTAAAGCATCACAAAAAATAGCTGATGAACCGCGAATGTATTCGTGAATCATCAGCTTTATTGTCTGCATCACTACTCGGGCAGAGGGTTATATACACGTTCTTCTTCTACTTCTCCCTGTTTCGAATAAATAAACAGTCGACTTGGCTTGTGCCTCTCAGCTTCCTGCTCTCCTTCGTACACGGCCGCGGCTTTATGGGGGAAATCGCGTACTTTCTGCTTCTCTTCTGCATCTTGCTTCATCAATTGCCAGCCCGTACTTTCCTCATCCTTGTCCTCTTTCTCTACAATATACACTGTCTCCATTTCTCCAACAGTCGGCTTATTGCGAATGAGGTCTAAAATCAGTTTTCCATCCGTACAGCCACCGTTCGGATAACTCATCGGCAAAGCCGCGAAAAACACGGTATAAAAGGAAAAGTAAATAAACTGATAATAATAGATGCTGGGCTCCCATACACCTGATTCAACCAATCCGTTCACAAATAAAGCAGAAACGCTATTAAAAATAATGCCTCCAGCATAAATAAGCCCATTAGTAAAGCGGTTATTAAACCGCAATTTTTCATAATAACACTCGCCGTTCATGAAATAGTATTTACGCAATTCAAAGATACCGAATTTATATAGAGTATCCCCGGCCCCTACAGCTACTCTGACTTTCTTTCCCCCGACTATTTTGGCGAAAAAAACGTGGCCAGCTTCATGCAATAGCGTTACAATCGGTAGGATAAGAAAGAAGGAAATGAGGAATTTGATAATATCCACCAATCCAAACATTACGTTTCCCACCTTTCTTTTCTTCTGTTTTACATTAAACAGAATTCCTCTTATCTCTCCCATCGAAACACAAAAAGAAAAAAAGGTATATTTAACCTAATTACATACTTGCTGTCTATACAGCAATAATAAACAGGCATTGTAAACGTCCGGTTTCTTGTCCATAAAAAAGACCCGGGCGCCTACGCGCTTTCCCGGGTCTTCCCTATTTCTTATCCCCCGCTTACCGGAGGCAGAAATGCCACTTCATCTCCATCTCGGAGCGTTTCTTCTACATTAGCGAATTCCTGATTAACCGCCACCATAGCAGCAGGGATATGGGGTGCAAGCATCGGATACCGTTCCCCAAGCCATTTCTTCACATCCGCTGTCGACATTCCCTCCATCCAGGGCAGTTCAATTGTCTCTTCGCCTGCCTCCTCTGCCATTGCCGCGAAAAGCTTAATCATAATCATGACTCATGTCCTCCCATATCCGGCTTTCCGGTCGGATATGCTCTCGTCTCTTTCTGATCTCCGATCCATGCTTCGCCGTCTTCCCAGTGTTCTTTTTTCCAAATCGGCACAATTTCTTTAATTCGCTCGATTGCATAGCGCGAATACTCATACGAGTCTGCGCGATGTGGTGTTGCAACCGCGATGACGACGGCAATATCGCTAATAGCAAGTCGCCCTATACGGTGCGTGATAGCAATGCGTGCATCTGGGCACTTCTCCTTGATTTCCTGGCCAATGCGTGTCAATTGACTTTCTGCCATCTCCTTATAAGCAGCGTATTCTAAATATAGCGTCCGCTTCCCTTTTGTCAACTCCCGCACCGTGCCCACGAACAAATTTACAGCGCCGCAGTTCGGATGGACGACTTTATTCATCACCTGTTCGACCGGAATCGCTTCTTCAATAATCTCGAATAATTTCATCGTGTCTCTCCTTTGAGATGCGCCAGCAGAACGCCGGCAATGCTTTCGATGTCATTGACATCATACTGGGGATACCCTATCTCTTCGAATCGCTCCCAGCTTGCAACCGCTAGTACAGATGTAACATCCTCCATAAGCTTGACATGTTCCGAATGACGAAGCACGACGATTTTCGGATAATCCGCAAACTTGTATCCTTCAATCAGAACGATGTCCATATCTTTGTAAAGGGGTAGCAACTCTTCAATCGTACGATACTCCTGTATCATAATAGCTGTTTTCTGCACTGATGTAATAGAGACGATAGATGCGCCCGCCTCTCGATGCTTCCATGTGTCTTTGCCCGGCTTATCAACCTCAAAAGTATGGGCGTCATGTTTAATTGTGCCGATTCGATATCCTTGTGCGCTCAAATAAGTGATAAGTCTAGTAATAAGCGTCGTCTTGCCGCTATCAGAATAGCCGACGACTTGCAATATGGGTGGATACCGTTCTTCCTGTGACATATTTCTCTCCCCTATGGTTATTCTCCAACATTGTACGGAAGCTGTAAAATCGTAACCGTATCACCTTTGCCAACACCGCTCCCCCCTGGCGGGATACGCATCAGGCAGTTCGCGTCCGTAATGTTGGTAACAACGCCCGATTTATCCCGTCCGACCGGATAGACGACAACACGTCCGTCTTCGATAGTCCAGGAACTGCGGACGAATCGGTCAAACGGAGACGGTTTCTTCATGTCTACGCCCAGTGTGGCTTTCATCTCCTTCAGATGTACTTCCGGTTTGCCCTGCATCGCTGCCAGCAGCGGACGGACAAACAGCTCGAATCCTACGAAACAAGCGCCTGGGTTACCGGACAATCCAAAAATAAACGTATCGTTATAGCGTGCTGCTGATGTGACACTACCCGGACGCATCGCGATTTTGTTAAATAGCAATTGCGCATCGAGCCTATTGAATACTTCTACCATAATATCAAAATCTCCGACCGAAACACCGCCTGACGTAATGAGCATGTCCGTTTCCTCAAGAATCATAAGGATGCGCTCCACTGCCTTATCAGGGTCATCCTCAAGATTGCCGTATAGAATAGGCACTCCCCCCGCCTGGCGTACCTGGCTTGCGGTCATGTAGCTGTTGCTGTTGCGAATTTTTCCATAGCGTAACGGCTCTTCTGGCATGAGAAGTTCCGAACCTGTCGCAAGGATGCCGATTCTCGGTAAACGGTATACCGGAACCTCTGCATAGCCGAACGTCGCGAGTATCGCCATCTCTCCGGGACCAATGCGCTTTCCGGCTTCAATGAGCAAGTCCCCCGCTTTTTTTTCTTCACCAAGCTCGATAATATTTTCCCCTGGCTCCATCTCTTTCTTCACGCCGACATAACGCTCCACACGTGCTTCATTCTCGGTTGTCATCTCGAACATGATAACACAGTCGGCCCCTTCTGGAATTGCCGCACCCGTCATGATCCGAGCGGCTTGTCCAGCCCCGACCGTAAATGTGGGTTCATCGCCACAGGCGATGGCTCCTACAACCTCTAACTCTATCGGCATAGCAGGCGTAGCGCCGCTCGTATCTTCAGCTCGTACTGCAAATCCGTCATACGGCGACTTCGGAAAATGAGGCACATCATTCGTAGCCCGTATCGGCTCAGCTAGACGGCGCCCTTCGCTCTCAAGAAGAGGAATCCTTTCGACTTGGTTTCTTTCGGCAAATGCAAGCACACGTTCTCTTGCTTCTTCTACCTGAATCGGCTCACGATGAAATCTCATACTCTCTCCCCTTTTTGAAATTGGTTATAATCTTGTACAGTATTTATATTGCAAAAAGGATCGGTTGGAAAATGCGGTGTCGCATCCCAGGCGAACGCACGCCCACCGTCGATTAAATCAAACATTCTTCTGTGTCCATCCTTAAGAAGCGTTTTAGCAAGCGGCCATATACGTCGATGGTATAGAGCGCACAGCGGGTGCGCTCTTCCATTCCACACAGGGTAGATAATGTCATATTCCGTTTGTAACATGGATGCCCTATCATATAATCGAAGCACCACATCTACCGTCAATGCAGGCATATCGCATGCTACGATGAACAAAATATCGGAAGTTGCGACACGCATCGCGGTCACAATGCCGCCTAGCGGTCCTTGTCCCGGGATATCATCAGGATAAACAGGTACTTCATCTGGTATCATATCCAACCGCTCCGGATGATTGGATATGATGATGCAGTGGTCTGTTACCGGGATAAGCAGATGTCGTGTACGCTCAATTAACGGCATCCCTTCCACGGGTAGCAACTCTTTCGGCTTCCCCATACGGGAACTTTGTCCACCAGCCAGAATAACCCCTTCCATCCTGTTCGCCCCTTCTTTGTTAGTGATTTCATCTTCTATTGTAGCGCATTTTATGTGACAAGCCTATTAAAGATGCGCTTACACACCAATTTGTTTCAAAGCAAAAAACGAGACGTATCATGCTGTCCGTCTCGCCTTCTTACTTCAAGCTTTCTCTGGTTCAATCCACTCCCCGGTCGCCTCCACGATAACATACGGACTGGCTGAGAGCTTGCATATCCCCTCCTCTGTTTTCAATCGACATGAACTAATACGTACAATTCCTTCCGTATCTTCAGCAATGTCATAGGAAAGCAGAACACCTTCTCCAAGTTGGTTGTACATTGTATCATACACCCGCACATGCGTACCTTGAATTGTGTTGAAACGGGCGGCATGCAGAAAGCTAATCCAGCGCTCCCAGTTACGGAACAGGCTCGTCTTCGTGCCATCCTGTAAATAACCGATATGATAATCAGCTTCCGAAATCACACCGCCTGCTCGATTCTTCACATCAACAATCATGCGACGCATCGTTTCCAGAGCGGAAAGCGAAAGCTGCTCGTTAATGTAGAACGTTACTGTCTTATTCATAGCGACTTGGACTGTATTTTCTCGGTGTTCGATAAAATAAGAATAATCGTTAAGCGTTTTCTGACGATACCCCAGCTCTTGTAGTAAATTCGTAATAACAAAAAAATCGGCGTCCGGCTCCCGGATAAAAACGGTGTAAGACATATACTTTCCTCCCTATGAATGCAAGGAAGCTCCCACGTCTTCGTGAGAGCCACCTTTATTCTTTTCGATGACTTACAGTGCTTGCTTCTTTACAAATGAATGGTTTTTTTTCGTGTCGAAAAAGCGTTTATTCAACACAAGGCAAAGAATGGCGAATCCGACAAAGAAGAAGAAGCCCAGAAAGTAAGAGCCCGTCATGTCCTTTACCGTACCCATCACGATTGGTGGAAAGAAACCGCCCAATCCACCGGCAGCTCCCACGAATCCGGTCACTGCACCCGTGCTTCCCGGAAACAGAGTCGGGACCAGCTTAAATACGGCGCCGTTGCCAATACCGGCTAAAAACGATATTGTTAAGCATCCAACAGAGAATGCGATCATGTTCGCCGTCATGAATGAAATAAGCGCACCGGACAATACCATCATCAAAAACACATAAGTAAGTACACATCCTGCACCAATTTTATCGCCCAGGTATCCGCCAATCGGGCGCATCAATGTGGCAATCACAACGAATCCGGCGGCACGAAGCCCTGCATCTACCGCAGAAATACCAAATAAATCTTGCAGCAGCGTTGGCAGATAAATACTGAATGCAACGAAGCTACCAAAAGTTAAAAAGTAGAATATGGATAAAATCCATGTATTTTTGAATTTGACAACAGAAAGCGCCTGCGCAAATGTTTTTGTCTGTTCTGGCTTCGGTAGCTCTTCTGTCGTCAGCCAGAATACAATCGCCGTGATAAAAACGACAGCTGCCAGAATCAAGAATACGTTACCCAGGCCAAATGCTACAGCCAGCGAAGGAATTGCAAAACCGGCGACGGCGTTCCCGAAGTTCCCCATACCGGTGATGCCTAGTACGGTACCTTGCTTTTCCGCTGGATACCAGCGAGACACATACGCAATTGCAATCGCAAAACTCGTACCGGCCATCCCGATGAAGAAGGCCCAGAACAGATACGCGGCATAACTGTTAGCAAAGCTGATGCCAATAAGCGGAATAATTAAGAAAAGCATGAGTATTGTATACATTTTCTTGCCGCCATACCGATCGGTCATAATGCCGAGCGGGATGCGCATAACAGAACCGAGCAGCACTGGTGTAGCAACGAGAACGCTTTTTTGGGTGGCCGTTAGCTCGAACAGCTTCTGTAGCTGGGACGCGAGTGGTGAGAGCGAGGCCCACACCGCAAACGCTACGACCATCGCCAACGTAGACATAATAAGAGCAGAGGTTTGACCTTTCTTACTCATTGTTCTCTTCTCCTTTGACGGGCGGATTTTTCTTTTTTCGCCCATAGTTTATATAGAAAAATCATAAGAACAGATAGGAGTATTGAGAGTCCAGACACCCATGGGATACGCGCATCATGCTCCGCAAAATACGATTCCACTACGTACTGCAGAAGCAGTGCCTGGACAAACGTCAGAATAATCATCGCATAGAAGTAAGGCCTGGAGGGGCGAGGCGCTTTCCCTACCTTAGGCATGATGACGCACCTTCCTTCCAATAGCGTATATAACATCGTTTCTTATTTCCAATTCAATCAACGGTAGTTCACGCTTTGGCGGGCCTGCCAACGGCTGGCCATTCTCGACCGAGAAAAAACCATGATGGCACGGACAAACAAGCTTTTCCTGTTCCTGACTCCAGAAAACGCTGCACTGTAGATGCGTGCATTTGCTGTTGTATGCTTTATACGCTCCGTTGCTCAGATGAACCAGCACCGCCGGCTGGCTCTCATCAGGATAATTGAACACGACGGACCCGCCCTTCGGTACATCTTTCACATCAGCGATTTTCACTTGTGGCAGTGCTTCCTTACTCTTGCCGGTTAATGCGTGGATGGAGAACGGAAAGGTTGCTGCCGACATCGTCAATCCGGTGGCAAACATCGCTTTGAGAAAGCTTCTGCGATTATAGTCGACATCTTCTTCCCGGTTGACGTTATCTACCAGGTGAAGCAGGTCAGATTCAGAATGTTTTCCAGTTCCGTGTTTAGGCATGGCACATGACACTCCTTCCAGTTTCGTGCCGTTATTCGGTATAGACGCCGAACGTTTCAGGGACGAAGTTCCATTTGTTTTGCTCGGTCGGCTTTTTGCCTTGCAATAGATTGGATTGGGCTCGCTTACGGCGCAGCTCCATCATTTCTTCAAAACCGATGAAACGGATCGCTTCCGATGGGCACACCGACGCACACATAGGCGAGATGTCTTGCGACGTGCGTTCATAGCACATGTCGCACTTGTACATGATGTTCTTCTCAAAATCAAACTTCGGAATACCGAATGGACAACCGAATGTGCAGTTACGGCATCCGATACATTTCTCTTCCATCGCGGACAGCACCACGCCGTCCTTTGTAATCTGAATAGCGTTAGCCGGACAAACCCTGGCACAGGCCGGGTCTTTGCAATGCATACACATCATCGGGAATGTCTGCCGACTTTCCATAAAATCGATATATTCTACATAATTGCGTTCTTTCGCGTCGTGTCCACCGCATTCCCGGCAAGCCGCTTGGCAGGCGCGACAGCCAATGCAACGTTCAAATTCAAGATACAGCACTCGATTCATGCTCGTTCACTCCTCAAGATTTTCTTAGGCGTACCGCACATACCTTGAATTCCGGCATGCGGGAAACCGGGTCCAGACACGGATTGGTCAACTGGTTGATGGACAATTCTTTGCCCCAGTGATACGGTACGAACACCGTGTCTTTGCGGATGGCTTTTGTCAACCGCACTTTCAATTTCATTTTTGCGCGGCGTGTTTCGAGTTCTACCTCTTCGCCGTCTTGCAGATTGTATTTGCTTGCCATCTCCGGGTGCATTTCCGCATACGGCTCTGGACATTTTTCCATAAGAAAGTCGATGCGCCGGGTCTGGTTACCTGACAAATAGTGAAACACCACACGCCCTGTCGTTAAGATTTCCGGGAACTCTTTACTTTGAATCTCGCCCGCTTCCTGCCAATCCACTACACGCAGATTAGCTTTGCCGTCCGGTGTCGGGAACGAATCCTGATAAACGTACGGTGTTCCCGGATGGTCAAGGTCCGGACATGGCCAAAATACACCTTGCTGTTTCTCTATTTTTTCATATGTGATGCCATAGTAATCCGCTTTACCGCCCTTGGAGGCTACACGCAGTTCATTGAAAATCTGCTCCGCATTCTCATATTCGAAATGCTTACCGCGATCCATACGCGCAGCAATCTCACTGAGAATCTGCCAGTCCGGCTTTGATTCCCCAGCCGGTTTACGGATTCGGTTAATCTTAATGACACGCCCCTCTGTATTGGTTGTGGTGCCTTCATCCTCGGCCCACGTGGTCGTCGGTAGGACAACATCGGCGAATTCCGCTGTTTCTGATAGGAAGAAGTCGTTGACGACCAGGAACTCAAGCTTCTCTAACGCCTTCCACACATGCTGCGCATTCGGCGATGATACTGCTGGGTTGCTGCAAATAACGTGCATCGCCCGCACCGTTCCCTGATGAATGGAATCAAGCATCTCATACGCAGATACACCCGGACCTGGCATTTCAGCCGGGTCAATCCCCCATACTTGCGATATATACTGCACAGCCTTCGGATCAGTCAGTTTGCGGTAGCCGGGAAGAAGGTCTGCTTTCTGCCCATGTTCGCGGCCGCCTTGTCCGTTTCCTTGACCGGTAAACGTCGCCACACCGCTCGCAAATTTACCGATTTGGCCACGGATAAGCGCCAGATTCGTATAGGAGCCGACATTGTCCACACCCTTGCGCTGCTGTTCTACACCCCGTGCGAACATCACAACCGATTTCTCCGCCTCCCCATACATGTGTGCTGCTTTGATAATTTTTTCCTGTGCAACACCGGTAAGCCGGGAGGTATATTCAGGCGTAAATCTCTCTACCATTTTTTCCAAGTCTTCAAAACCGTTGACCCGCTGCGCTACGTATTCATTATCTACATAGCCTGCCTTGATCAAAATGTGTGCAATGCCGTTTGCCAGCGCAGAGTCTGTACCCGGTTTCAGGTCCAGATGTACATCGGCAATGCGGGCAGTTGGCGTCTCGCGCGGATCGGCGACAATGAGTTTCGCTCCCCGGTCACGGCCACGCCAGAACCAGGTTATACTAGTCGGATGGCATTCCGCCGTATTGGAACCAGCCAGGAAAAAGCAGTCCGAATGTAGGAGGTCCGGCCAAGGTAGCGTGGAACCCCGATCCATTCCCAGGGTAGCATTAAATCCACCAGCCGCTGACGACATGCAGTATCGTCCGTTGTAGTCAATGTGCTTCGTACCAAGTGCCACGCGAGCATATTTGCCGACAAGGTAGCATTTTTCATTGGTCATCGATACACCGCCGTAGACACCAAGAGCATCTTTGCCGTACTTAGTAGCAATTTCTTTAAACTTTCGTTCGATAAGATCGTACGCTTCTTCCCATGAAGCTTCGACAAACTTCCCATTTCTCTTAATCAATGGATGGAGAATACGATCCGGATGCTCTACCTGCTGATAGGCCGTTACACCTTTTGGGCAGAGGCGGCCTTGATTGACCGGCCATTCGTAGCGCGGCTCTATTCCTACAACGTTTCCTGTGGCATCATCAACCCGGATATTCATGCCACACTGCATACCGCAGTACGAGCAATGCGTCGGGATAAAGCTTTCACCTTTTCTATGCAAATTTTTCGTTTCCGTTGCCATGTTCGTCTCCTCCTACGCTTTCTTCTTGCTAAAACCTGGCATTGAGATGCCTGTATTCGTATCGATTGGCGCGTACGGATCTTTCGTACGTGGATTCAGCATGTTCATCTGGCGCATAGCGCGCAGCTTACGGCGGCAATCCCAGCAATACTCCGCCAGATAACTGCCATCCTCAAGTTGTAAGTCAAAGCTATTGTCCTTTAGGATGCTGACGACGTCTTCAATTTGCTCCTGTGCAGCATACGATGTGCCACAACGTTTACAATTGTGCATCGGGATATCCTCCCCTACTTGATAGTTTAGTGGTACTGCGGTTGCTAATGGACGTAACGGGAAATGGAACAGTTTACCGAATGGAAAATAGATGAGCAATGTAATAACCGTTAATTGATGAATCATTGAAATTGTCATATACAACGCGCCATGGAACAGCACAGCACTCATCGTAAGCGCAAGGCCTGTGAGTGTCACCGCCAGTAGAATGAACAACGGTACAAGGTCAAATTCAAAGCGCTGCGTTACCTGTAGGTCACGGTCTTTAATCCGGCGATAGAACATCATGGATAACCCGATAAGGCACATGGCGGCAGTCCAGTTGAGCCCGTTATAAATCATAAAAGCAATCCAGCCTTCTACATCCATTACAAACGGCTTTAATCCAAGCACCGATACCGCATAATGGTTCGGGTCAACCAGTTCGAAGTGAAACCACCCGAAGACAAGACCGAACGTAATAGCGAAGGAACCAATGCATCCGTAGGCGACCAACATGTGCTGAATACCGCGGTACAGTCCACGTTTAAAAATGAATTTCTGTAACACGATGTTTTCAAACAGTGTGACCACGATAGCTTTCCAGGAGCGCCGCTTCCTTGTTTTATCCTTCAAGTTTTTTCGGCTTCGCCTGTCCACACGCCGGGTGGCAGGGCGTACGGCGAATGCAACAATGCGATAGACAAGACCGATGAAACAGATAGCGGCGGCGACCATGTAGCCGGAAAGCGCCAAATCGATATGTTTAAATTGATTCGTACCGAGAAACATTGTGATAAACAGAAACAATAGGACGATAAAGGAATACATGCTGGCACGAGAGTAAAATGATTTTTCAAGCGAAAAAGAGTTCATGCTTTCACTTCCCTTTTTTGTTTACGTATCTCTTTGTAAGCAAACGGCCGTTTTGTTACTCTCATACTAAAAAAGTTCACTCGCTGTAGGTGTGATATTTTTCACACTATAGGTACCTTTCACAATTTGGTCATAAAGCTATGGCAGATTGTTGAAGCCCGTAAAAAAAGCCGACCCTTTCAATTTTCGAAAGAGTCGGTCGTAGCCTATCATCATCTAAAAATATAGTTATTTTAATCAACTTTGAATATTTTATTCAATTTTTCATATATTTACTTTATTTCGTAATTTAGCCAAACCGCCTTCTGTGCCCCCATCTTATCGTATAAGGACTGGGCAACCGCGTTATCGTGGGCCGTTTCCCATATCATATGTGAATAGTCATTTTCTCTAATATAAGAAAGGCACGTTTGAAAAAGTTTTTCGCCAAGCTTTTGTCCCCGAATGTCAGGTACGACAAATAAATCATAAAGAAAAGCCATCCTTTTTGCTTCGAGCGTGTTAAAAGTAAAGTATAACGTAGCGAATCCCACGATTTTCCCTGATGGTGTTACAGCAACAAACTGCCTACCTTCCCACGGATTATCAAGCAAATGATTCACCAATTTCTCAAGGGCTCCCTCTTCCGGACGGGGGCACTTATAAAAATCGACAATATATTGGTACATGACATCAAGCAATTGTGGAACGTCTTCTTTTGCGGCAGGTCTAATATTTACTACTTCCATCACTATCTTCCCTCCAAGCAATAGTTTCGAACACTCTATTAACCAAGCAAATTATATGCCAATACCTGGAATGGATGAGATAAAAATAATTACATTGGATGAATACAAAAAACACGATTTGCTTTATCATCTATACATATAGACTTATATTATTTAAATTTTCCAAAAAAGGAAGGGGAGCAAAATGACTACTCAACAGCATCGTGTACGTGTGGCTGTCGTCCAGGCGGCTTCTGTCATCATGGATCAAGAAGCAAGTACGGAAAAAGCGGTTTCGTTAACGCTGCAAGCAGCAGAAAAAGGGGCTCGGCTCGTCGTATTTCCTGAAGCCTTCATTCCGGCTTATCCTCGTGGGCTCAGCTTCGGAACAAAAATTGGAAGCCGAACTCCAGAAGGGAGAAAAGATTGGCTGCGCTACTGGGAAAATGCGGTTCCTGTACCCAGTGAGACGACTGAAAGGTTAGGAGAAGCGGCTCGTAAGGCTGGCGTCTATCTTGTTATCGGCGTGATTGAAAGAGACAACGAGTGTAGTGGCGGAACCGTATACTGCACAGCACTGTTTTTTGGACCGGATGGGACATTGCTCGGAAAGCACCGTAAGTTAAAACCTACAGCCTCTGAGCGTATCGTTTGGGGAGAGGGAGACGGAAGCACCTTGCCGGTTTTCGATACACCTTTCGGAAGAATAGGAGCATTAATTTGCTGGGAGAATTATATGCCGTTAGCCAGAACGGCGATGTATGCCAAAGGGGTTCAAATTTATATCGCTCCTACAGCAGATGCCCGGGATGTATGGCAGTCTACAATCCGCCATATTGCTGTGGAAGGAAGATGTTTTGTTTTATCGTGCAATCAATATGTTACGAAAGATATGTACCCAAATGATCTGGCCTGCTACGATGAATTAGCTTCTTCTCCACATGAGATGAGTTCAGGGGGAAGCGCAGTTGTCGGTCCGTTAGGCGACTATATTGTCGAACCGGTTTTCGGTTGCGAAGACATGCTGATAGCCGATCTTGACATGCGGGACATCGCTTATAGTCAATTGGATTTTGATGTAGTGGGGCATTATGCAAGACCTGATGTATTTCAATTGCTTGTGAATGAAGAGAAAAAAGAAAGTGTAAAATGGTGGAAACCAACACCTTTGGCATAGCGGTTGTAAGATAATAAAATAGTTTACTTTTTCTTTCGCAAACAGCATACCCCCGTTCAGTAAACCTGAACGGGGGTAAAAATAGTTGTTTAAGAATTACTAGCTATATGGGAGTGTAATTTTTTTAAGAATACTAAATTAATGTCAAACTTATAATCATTGTCGAGCACACGAGCTAAATCTTCTATCACATTCAAAGCATTCAAATAAGCACTTCTTAATTCTATTGCATCTAATTTTGAAGTAATTAAAGTATATTTATTGTACGCTTCTATTGATAGATCGCTTTCTAGGTTTTTTGTAGCATTCAACCAACGGTCTACTGTATTTTCTCGAACTCTGAGCAGCCTTAATACATATTGCTGTACGTATGACAGACATTCTAACGAACGAGCAAGTTCTCCTCTGTTTAGCACGTTAACACCCATAAGCCATGCATTAACAAAGTTATTAAAAGCAAAATTTACATTATCATCAGTCATTCTTTCCGGTCCTTCGCCCTTAAGATAATCTAAACACGCTTTTAATTTACCAGTTGTATCGTAAAGAAACATGGATTCAGTGTCAGGAAAAACTCCTGTATCCTTAAATGACCTGATAACCTCTATATCAGACTCAGGGAGAAAGTGAAATTCACCCCTGATTAAATTGGAAAACACGACAACTTCAGTTTCGTATTCGTTAAAAAACAGTAAATCATACGGTGCGATATCACTAATCCAATTTTGGGATTTAAATTGTTGAATCCACTCATTTTTTAGAAAGATATAGAACTCAACATCTGAGTATTTATCTCCTTCACCTTTCGTAAAAGACCCATACATCATACAAGCCGAAATACTAGGGTCATCCTCACACTTCTCTTTAATCATTTTAATTAACTTTTCTTGTACTAGCATAAACACAACAACCTCCTAAATTTTTATTTAAAGGGTTGTTTGTATATCTACTACTGGACAACATGAGCAACACATATTTAATGCTCCTTTCGCTTGCATCAAATTTATATTATCAAAGAGAGTTAAAAAGCTAAAGGCTAATAAACGACTTTGTGGATATATTTTCATGAAAAAAAGAGAGGGCTCGTTTGCTCTCTCTTCTTTAATGTCCTTACTTATACTGTCGCCTTATCTTTCGGAACGGTTTCATACGCTTCTTCCAGCACACTAACCAGCTGATTCATACCATACTCGATTTTTTCCGGTACAGCATGCGTAAAGTTTAAACGGAATGTATTGTGCTTCGGTTCACACACGTAGAACGGAGAACCCGGCACGTATGCTACGCCTTTCTTAACCGCTTTCGGCAACAATTCTTTCGTATTGATGCTTTCGTGCAGTGCAACCCAGAAGAACATGCCACCCTGCGGTACCACATAGCCAAGCCCCGGAAGATTGAGTCGTTGCAGTTGACCGAGCATGACTTCCATTCTTTCTTTATATACAGCCCGCAGTGTTGTAATATGTGAATCCAGATCAAAATCACGAAGCAGATAATATAATGCCTGTTGGTCAATCGAACTAGAGTGAAGGTCGGCAGCCTGTTTTGCCTGCGCCATCATTCGAATAATTTGGTGTGGTCCCATTACCCATCCTGTACGCAGCGCCGGCACGACCGTCTTAGAGAACGTGCTCGTATACAGGACGGTTTCTCCGTCGTCAAGGGCTGCAAGTGGCGTATAGTCAGCTGCCGCATCAAATTGAATTTCACCATATGGATCATCTTCAAAAATGATAACATTGTACTTTTTCGCTAAATCCAATAAATGTTTACGACGCTCAAGCGACCATACTTTTCCAACAGGGTTTGAGAATGTCGGTACGATATATACAAATTTAGGCAAATGCGATTTCATTTTTTCTTCCAAATCTTCCGGTAACATACCGAATTCATCAGATTCGACCGGCACCACCCGGGCTTCATACGATTGAAATACCTGAAGCGCCGCCAGGTATGTAGGATTCTCTGTTAGGATTACATCACCGGGATTAAGAATAATACGGGAAAATAAGTCGATCGCCTGCTGAGACCCGGTCGTCAGCAAAATATTATCCGCATCCATTCGAATTTGTTTGCGTACGGCCATTCGGTCCGCCACAGCTTCGCGCAGTGGCGTATATCCTTCCGTTAAACCGTACTGCATCGTATGTTTCCCGCCTTCAAATACACGTTTGTACGCTTCCTCTACCGCATCAAGCGGAAATAAATCATCATCGGGCAAGCCACCGGCAAATGAGATGATATCCCCCTCGCCGACCACTTTAAGAATGTCTCGTACCGCGGATGATTCAAAATTGCGAGTCCGTTGTGCAAATGCGTACTTCATTGTCCAGCCACCTCGATTGATTTGCTTTTTTAAATATTAAAAATACATTATACCTTTTCAAAGAGAATGGCAAGACTTTTGCTTATTTTTGTTCAGGGTTCTTTGGAATAAAGCGGGAATGCTTGCTCATAACGGAAGCATAATCCGTATATTTCGAAAGTCCACGTTCTTCTATACGAATGCGGTGAAACAGCATCCATGCGTTCAACATGCTGAATAACACAAGCGTTGCGTACGCTTCGAACAGCAAGGGAATGAGGGCAAGTTCCAGGATGACGACTGTATAATTCGGATGGCGCATAAACCGGTATGGTCCCTGCTTCACCACCTGGGCACCCGGCATGAAAATAATGCGTGTATTCCAATAGGGGCCAAGCGATGTAATCGCCCAATAACGGATGAATTGTACAATAAGAAGCGCACATGCGATAAGCGGCCACCAATCTGATACCGGATAGCCGCGAGTGGACGTTTCTATCCACATTGACAGAAAAAAACCGATGTGAAGCATAACTATCCATCTGTAATGCTCTTCCCCTATCTCTATTCCGCCCCGGCTCTCCATCCACATCTGATTACGTTTAGCAACACGAAGCTCAAGCAAACGCTGGACAATCAATAGCATAAAAACGGTATAAAAGATGAACAATTACTAATCACCCCTTTACAAGCAGCATCTCCGAGCTAAAACCCGGTCCTAGCGCGGTTACAATTCCATATTCTCCAGGTGTGATACCTTGTTTAAGGAAAGCCTGCAATACGAAAAGAACCGTCACAGACGACATATTACCGAACCGGCGTAGAATGTCGAGTGCATGGGAAAAATAAAAAAGCTCAACACCCAGCACCTCCGCATACGCTTCAATTACTTTTTTACCTCCGGGATGCGCGATGAAATGACGAATATCATGTCCTGTCATTCCATGCCGTTCAAGGAATTCTGCCATATTCGGCCCAAGGAGCTGGTCGACAAGCGTCGGAATATCACGAGAAAAAATGACCTTCAGTCCGTTCTCGTTAATATCCCATCCCATGACATCTCGGGTATCCGGCCAAAGCGTGCTCATTGTATCGATCACTTGTATTTGTTTTCTGTTTTCCTGTACGACAGTCTCACCCTCGATGAGTACAGCGGCGGCACCGTCGGCAAATAACGATGTAGCGACCAGATTGCTCTTCGATTTATCTTCGCACTGGAAGGTAAGACCGCAACATTCGACCGCAATCAAAAGCACACGCTTACCGGGATAGGCAGTTACGTAATCTGCAGCTCGTGACAGTCCCGCTGCACCGCCCGCGCACCCCAAACCCCAGATGGGAGTGCGTTTCGTATGCGGGTTCATCCCCAACTCATTCATGATACGGGAATCAATACTTGGGGTGGAAATTCCAGTCGTGGAGACAAAAAGAATATGATCAATGTCCGCAACGTTTTTCCCAGCCTGTTCCAAGCAATCTTTTGCGGCTTCTACACCAAGGCGGGTGGCCCATTCCTGAAACAGGTCATTCTTCTCAGAAAACATATGCTTCTCGCCGAACCATTCCAGTGGAACACAAAAATGCCGCGTCTCTACCTGACCATTGTGAAAAATCGGCAGCAGACGATCAATGTCTCGGAAAGAGTCCCCAAACAGATGACGCGCAAATTCGCGAATTTCATCTTGCTTAAGAACATGAGGGGGAACCGATGTCCCTACAGCGGTGATACGGGCCAAATCACATCGCTCCTTTGTGTGCTATGTATGTATTTCTTATTTATACCCGTAAAACCCATAGGAAAAACGGCGAACAAATTATCGTGTGGAAGGAGTGCAGTAGATCTATGTTGTTTTTCTTTGAATTGGTTGTCATTCTTTTGAGCACGAAGCTTGCCGGGGATATAAGCGTCAGGCTCGGTCAGCCTGCTGTCCTCGGAAAACTAATTATCGGGATTGTTATCGGTCCCGCTTTACTCGGCTGGATTGAAAAATCTACACTAATTGATGAATTAAGCACGATCGGTGTGCTGCTCCTCATGTTCATGGCTGGACTAGAGACGGATATTAAGGAACTGAACCGCAATCGTAACTCGTCGCTAGCTGTAGCAATAGGAGGCATTGTATTGCCTTTCATCGGCGGATACGTCATGGGCCAATCGGTTGGACTAGAAACCCCACATTCTATTTTCCTTGGGTTGCTACTATGTGCTACATCCGTAAGCATCTCTGTACAAACATTACGTGATTTAGGCAAAATGAATACGCGCGCAAGCACAACGATTCTAGGTGCCGCAATTGTGGACGACGTGCTGGTTGTCATTTTGCTGGCGTTCGTTATGAGCCTTCTCGGCGGTGGAGATGTCAGCCTGGGCGCAGTTATCGGAAAAAAAGCGTTGTTTTTTGTCACGATTTTCATCATTGGCTGGAAGGTAATCCCCTGGGTCATGCGCCTGCTGGCTCCGCTAAAGGTTACCGAATCCGTTATCAGCGCAGCGCTTATCGTATGTTTTTCATTTGCCTATTACGCTGAATTGTTGGGCATCGCGGGTATCATCGGCGCATTTGCTGCCGGTATCGCCATCTCACAGACCGGATATAAGGAAGAGGTTGAACATAAACTGGAACCGATTGCATATGCGATTTTTGTACCGATTTTCTTCGTCAGTATTGGCATGGAAGTATCGTTTGAAGGAATCGGCAGGCAATTATGGTTTATCATCGTTCTGACAATTATTGCCGTTCTGACGAAGCTGATAGGCTCTGGAATTGGCGCCCGGATGACCGGCTTTGACCGTCGCTCTTCTCTTGCAATCGGCGCTGGAATGGTGTCACGCGGAGAGGTTGCACTTATTATCGCTGCAATTGGTTTGGATTCACATCTGCTGGCTCAGGAGTACTTTACATCTGTCGTTATCGTGGTCATTCTTACAACGATCGTGACACCTCCGATGCTCAAAACTCTGTTTTCTTCCAATCACATCGCTTGAAAAACACGCGGGGCGTGTGCCAAACGTTGCCTGCGCAATAGCTTGACACCAGGCAAGTTTTCTTTATTTTGTGTGAAGCATGTGGCACAGCGGGCAAAAAAGACCGACGGTTGTCTCCTTCATAGAGATACCCAGATGTTTTGTCGGTCCGCCCGAAGTGACATAAAGCGGCTGTTTGACTTCTTTGTGGAAAAAGGACGAGCGGCAACTCCCGCGAGTTTTTCTTAGCATCGTTATGTCTACTATACGTTAACGGTGAGCTGTTACTTCTTCCATGACATGCTCCGGAAGAATAAGCTGTTCAATACCAAGCATGTCTGCCACCTCATCTCTGCTATACCCGCGGAATAGCTGATGAACAACAAATGTATTGCGTAATTTTTGCGCATGAATATGCAGACCAGCTTTCTTACCGAGCGTATTCAAAACAAATTGCATGCTTCTTGGGCTCATTCTTTCCCCTTGACGGGAGGTAAATACGAATGTCGTATCTCCCGATATCTCCCGATGTCCACGTAAGTAGCGAGCTTCACGCTCATTCAATACGATACGGCGCAGATTGCCGAGGGAAATGCCGACAATTGCACTGTCCCCCTGCCAGACAATTTCACTCCACAGCAAGTTGGACGCCTCCTGAATGCGCAGGCCTCCCCAGAGAAACACCGTAATTAGCGCCATATTACGTAAATAAAGAGCTTCATTGTTTTTTGATGCTGCATCCTGTTCAATTGTATGAAATAAAAAGTCAATCTCTTCATCAGTTACATAAAATGCCTGTTCCTCCTTCTCATCGCGACGCCGTTTTAGTTTCGCACACGGGTCAAGTCCGATGACGCCTTTTAACCATAAAAAATGAAAGTACGACTTAAGTGCGGAAATCTTTTTATTCACCGTCGACACTTGCCGACCTACTTTTAACTCTTCTTCGATAAATTGAGTAACGGTAGAATAACCGATATCGTGTAATTCTATATGGGGGTGTACCCGTCCTAACCAGGCGAAAAAAATAGTCATCTCCGTCATATAAGAGTGGATGGTTAAGTCAGCACGCATTTGCTCCATTAAATATTTTTCATATTCATCATGGTAGCTAAAATGAAAATTCATTGTTTTTCACCTTCTTTTTTGGAGGTATTTGATTTTTCATTTATACGTAGTATTATAATACTATATTTGTATGGATAGCCGTTTGGCGATATATGATAATGTCGACCCGATCTCTGTATGCAGTACAATGTCAAAATACTTGTCCATCTGAGTCGGTTCCCGGTTAATTATCGCCGTCATCTTGGCCGCCCCTGATGCCGCCGCACCTGGAAGGTAGTTCACGGGTGTTACCTCAAGCGAAGAACCTAGCGTCAAAAACAAATCGCAGTTCTCAACTGCGGCAAATGCATCTTCCAGCCCTTCCACCTGATCCCCGAATAGAACAACGGCAGGGCGTAACACCTGCTTACATATCCCGCCGGGTAATCTTGCAATGCAACGAGGTACTTCATGCTCTTTAACATAACTTACATCATACTGTTCACCGCATGAAGGGCAATATGCTTTTTTAATTGTTCCATGAATTTCTAGCACATGTCCACTTCCCGCCGCCACGTGCAAACCGTCCACATTTTGCGTAACTACAGTTATCTGCTTGCCTGCCTCCTCTAACGCTGCCAGAAAATAATGACCTCGGTTCGGCTTAATTTCTCCTTCAATTTTAACGCGAAAAATATCTTTGAATACGGGCCAGAAACGTTCTGGATTACGACGTAGATATGAAGTAGACATCATATCCATCCGGCTTACATCCTCTGTCCATATTCCTTCCGTTGAGCGAAAATCAGGAATACCGGATTCGGTACTTATACCGGCTCCTGTCAATACTACAATGCGATCCGCCTTCTGAATCGCCTGTGCCAGCCTCTCTACGCTCTCTGCTTCTATCATACTCACTGTCCTCCTTTGCTTCTGTTATACACATGTTTTATACATAGTATTTATGTACATTTTATTTTACTGAATTTTCGCTTCTATCTCAAACACTCCGGTTCGACATTAATCTATAATAATACATAATTTTCTGTATTTTTAGACAAAATAATTCTTATGGCCCAAGACATTATAAAAAAACTTAAAATACAATAAAAATAAGTCTCTATTTCAACAAGGAGGGTTGTCCATGTACGAGTTACAAGCACACGAAAGAATTTTCGTTTTTACGGGCCCCTACGGCGCAGGGCGTAAGACAGTTGCAGATATGGTCGGTGATACGCTGGGGATGCAGCGAGTCATTCCTTATACTACCCGTCCCCGTCGCTCGGTTGAAGTAGACGGACAAGATTATCATTTTGTTTCCGAAGAACAATTTGCACGAATGAAGGCAAGCGACGCATTTATCGAAACGATAGAGCTTGATCATATTATGTATGGCATCAAAGAAAGCGATATTGAACACGATTTGCAAAAAAGCGGGGTCATCTACTTAATCCTCAATCATTATGGTGCTGATATTCTGAAACGTCTATATGGAGACAAAGTCATCCGCATTTGTATTCATACAGATCCTGATACTATCATGAAAAAACAGCGTACGCGCGGATACTCTGATGAAGTTATCCGGCGTCATTTAAAGTACTACGAAGAAGAGATCGCTTACAAAATACAATGTGAACATTGTTTTGCCAATAATGATCTTGCACATACCATATTTGCCGTATCAGAGGCAATTGAGCCGTATCTGGGTCGTAACCTTATGCCTGATTATCAATAGAGTAAGTAAACAGAGCCGGAGGGTGCATCCCTTCCGGCTCTTTCCTTGTAATTCAATAAAAGTTGTTAGATAACCTTCCCTTCTGTAAGACAGTACTTGTGAACCAACATAAAATGGTTGGTAAATAAAATCGAAAGGCAGGATACAACATGGCTCTTTTAAATCAGATTATCTTTTTACAACAATTAAAGGATGAACTTATCGAAAAAGCAAAGGACCCGAACGTCACGTACTCACAAACGCTGGAAATCTATAAAGAACTCCGAAAAATCAACATCAAAATTCAAGAAATGAGACAATAATATGTTTGTAGCACCCGTCTGTTATATATGCACTGCTGCCCCTTCGGCGGCGCGAATCGCTTCATGAATAGCTTCTGCAAGCGTGGGATGGGCGGCAATAAAATCGTCCAGCGTATCCACCGTCATTTCCCCATGTATTATTAATGTTCCTTGTCCAATCAACTCCGTAGCACGCGGTCCGACAATCGAGATACCAAGAATCTCCTGAAATGACGGCTCCGTAATCACTTTCACCTTCCCGATTTGTTCCTGAAGAATAAGCGCTTTGCCATTTGCACTAAACGGAAATTCACTTACTCGTACATCGCCGTATTGCTGGCGAGCTTGACGCTCAGTCAATCCGACGCTCGCCACTTCCGGCCAGGTGTAGATACAACGTGGAACCGCCCGGCTATGAGCCTGCTGCGATCCGCCACAAGCGTTTGTCCCCGCTACTTCTCCTTCATGGAATGCAAGATGTGCGAGCTGAATGCCGCCTATAACATCACCACAGGCATAAATATGTGGGACACTTGTGCTCATGTCATCACTAACCTCAATACCTCGATCCGTCCACATCACACCTGTATTCTCAAGCCCAAGTTGCGCCGTGCGCGGCTTGCGCCCGACAGCAACCAGCACGCGTTCTGCCTGCATTTCAACCTGTTCATCTTTTGTTTGGATAACGACTCTTTTCTTTGTTTTGTCCAGTTGTTGTACGGCGGCAGCTGTATGCAGCGCGACTCCATCAGCCTGTAGCTGTTTTGCCAGTATGGCCGCAATATCCTCGTCTTCTCCCGGAAGAATGGAATCAGCCATCTCAACTACCGTTACTTTGCATCCCATGCGACTGTATATACTAGCAAACTCGCAGCCGATGACTCCGCCGCCGACAATGAGTATTGACTCGGGTAAATATTGCTGCTCAAGAGCATGTGTACTATTTAAAATCCACTCCCCATCAAATGGCGCAAACGGGAGCGCAATCGGTTCGGAACCGGTTGCAATAATATAGCGTTCCGCTTCAATATCTTGCACTCCTTCATTCGTATGCACCTGCAACTTGTAATCGTTAACAAAAGACGCCTTGCCCTGAATTACTTCAATTTGATTTTTCTTCATCAGGTATTGAATGCCTAGCACAAGCTTTTTTACCGTTTTATCTTTGTACCTCTGTACACGCTTCCAATCAATGTGTACATCCCCGTCCGGTACCGCAATACCAAAATCCGCCGCCCGTTTCACTTTCTCATACATTTCTGCGCTTTCCAGCAATGACTTGGTCGGCATACATCCCTCATTCAGGCATGTACCGCCAAGCGCCGCCGATTCGATTAATATGACGCGTGCTCCTTGACGCGCCGCCGTAATCGCTGCAACATATCCAGCAGGACCGCCCCCGATTATCGCAATTGTATCCACATCTCTCCCTCCCGCTCCTAGAGCAGCATCCGGTATGGATGCTCCAAATATTCTTTTATCGTATGAAGAAATGCCGCTGCAGGAGCACCATCCAGTACCCGATGATCAAACGTCAAGCTTAACGGCAGAAGACTGCGTCGATGCAACAGCTCCCCTATATAAACCGGCATATCATGTGCCACACCCACACCGAGAATACCTGTTTCCGGCGAATTTAAAATCGGGGTAAATGTCTCGACATGATAAGCGCCTAGATTCGTAATCGTAAAGGTTGACCCTGACATCTCCTCTGGACTTAGTTGATTCTCCCGGGCCCGCTGGCTGAGATCTCGAATTGCGCGTGACAATTCAAGAACAGACATCCGTTCTGCATGGCGTATGACTGGAACAACCAACCCTTTTTCTAATGCAACAGCTATGCCTAGATGGACATGATTGTACGTTTCGATGCCACTATCGGTATAAGCACTGTTCATTTGTGCATGCCTCTGGAGCGCGCGTACAACCGCTCGGGCAATAAAATCGGTTACCGTCAGCCTATCCCCCGCTTCCTGTCCGTTTTCCACCTGATTTGCTGCCTGCTTTTTTAGTGTCAGCAGGTCCGTGACATCCGCACGCATGGTCATCGTGAGCTGGGCGCTGTTTCGCAAACTTTCATGCATACGTTCAGCAATGACTTTACGCATGCCAGTCATTGGCATAGTTTGTGTGGCATTTTCGCGATGCGCCTCCAGAGAGACCACTTGCTGCGTGGCAGCCACTTCATCACTTTTTCTTTCTTGAATCGCCCTTTCCACGTCTTCCTTCGTAATCCGACCACTCGGTCCTGTTCCAGCTAACTCTTCGATATTCAAGCCAGCTGCTTCCGCTATTTTGCGGGCAACAGGAGAAATCTTCACGCCTGCCTTTCGTAAGGCCGGAGTAGACGATAAGCTTTCGGATACATTGCTTTCCTTCTTCTTTGTCTCTCGTTCTACTAGCTGCTGTGGAGCGGAAGATGCGGCGGGTGTTGCCACTTCTACAACTTTTTCTCCTGGCTGGCCAATATATCCAATAGCCGTTCCGATTGGTGCTACCTCTCCAGCTCCTACCACAATATCCAGCAGCACGCCGTCCGTGGGTGCTTCTACTTCCATTTCGATTTTCTCTGAACTGATTACGACGACGACATCTCCTTTGTTTACTTCGTCGCCTGCGGCTTTTTTCCATTCTACGACGGTTCCTTCTTTCATGCCCATGCCAAGCTTTGGCATGATGACGTCCGCTGCCATACTCTCACCTTCCTTACTATATAAATCTAGTTTGATACCATATCTTCTGCGCTTTTACACTGCAAGAATCGATTCGTCTCCGATTAACTCCGATACAACCTTGATAACTTTCTGTGGATTTGGCAAATAAGCATCTTCAAGAACTGGTGAGAATGGAACCGGTGTATGTGGACCGGTAATCATTTTAATCGGCGCATCCAGCAGATCGAAGCCTTTGTCTGCAACAAGCGCAGAAATATCAGTAGCCGCACTGCAACGTGGATTCGCTTCATCAATAACGATTAAGCGGTTCGTCTTGGCAACCGAAGCGAGAATGATTTCTTCATCAAGCGGAGAAAGGCTTCGCGGGTCAACAACTTCCACTTCAATTCCCCTTCGTGAAAGATGCTCCGCTGCTTCCATTGCAGTATGGACTTGTTTACCGATAGCAACTATCGTTATATGACTGCCTTTACGTTTAATATCCGCCTGGCCAAGTGGAATCGTATACTTACCCTCTGGCACTTCGCCTCTCATGTTGTATAGCGTTTTATCCTCAAAGAAAATAACGGGGTCGTTATCTTCAATAGAAGCAAGCAATAACCCTTTGGCATCGTACGGTGTGGACGGCACGACGACTTTGATGCCTGGAATATGCGTAAACATAGCATACAGACTTTGTGAATGCTGTGCCGCTGACCGATAACCGGCCCCGTGCATCGTACGGATCGTTATCGGAACTTGCGCTTTGCCGCCGAACATATATCGAAGCTTTGCCCCCTGGTTCATCACTTGATCAAGGCAGCATCCAATAAAGTCGTTAAACATCAGCTCGGCAATCGGCCTAAGCCCTGTAGCACCAGCCGCTACCGCTGCACCAATGTACGCTGCCTCGCTGATGGGTGTATCAAGTACCCGTGTACGACCGAATTCCTTCGCTAGTCCTTTCGTGACGCCCATAACGCCGCCCCACGCTTCATCTTCGAACAAATGATCGACATCCGCACCACCGGCAATATCTTCCCCCATCAGAATGACATCCGGATTCTCCCGCATGGCAATCTGCATCGCTTCACGAACTGCTTCCGAAAATGTAATTTGTCTTGCCAATTACAACACCCCCGATTTTTAATTGATAAAATTTAGTAGGATACGTACACGTCGGTATACAAGTCGTCCTCGCTCGGATACGGGCTTTGCTCAGCAAACGTAATCGCCTCTTCTACCATCTCGCTCACTTGCTGATCAATATTGTTCATTTCACTTTCGCTCATTATATTTGTGTCAAGTAGATAATTCCTAAACAACGTGATAGCATCCTGCTCATTCAAATGTTCGCGCCGTTCTCCCTCTCTCTTATATTTCTGCTGATCTCCTTCAAAGTGGCCATAATTGCGATAGGTTCTACACTCGATGAGCGTCGGTCCTTCGCCCCGCCGCGCACGCTCCACCGCTTCTTTTGCCGCATGATATACAGCCATCATGTCCTTACCGTCCACGATGATACTCGGGATGTTGTATGCCGCCGCCCTGTCGGCAATATTCGTGCAGCTGGATGCGTAATGGAACGGTGTTGCTTCGGCATAGCCGTTGTTCTCAGCAACGAATACAACAGGAAGCTTCCAAATGGCAGCAAGATTAATACCTTCATGGAATGTGCCTTCATTGTTTGCCCCATCGCCAAAGAAACAGACAGTTACTGCACCAGTTTGTTTGATTTTTGCGGTTAATGCCGAACCACATGCAAGCGGAAATCCGCCGCCGACAATGCCATTAGCTCCAAGCATCCCTTTACTGACGTCTGCGATATGCATGGAACCGCCTTTCCCTTTGCACAACCCCGTTGCCTTGCCGAATAACTCCGCCATCATTCCATCAAGTTCACATCCTTTTGCAATGCAATGGCCGTGACCACGATGGGTACTGGTGATGCTATCATTTTCATCGAGATGTGCACATACTCCAACCGCTACCGCTTCTTCCCCTGCATACAAATGCACAAATCCTGGAAGCTTGCCTTCACTGAATAAGTCGTGAACCCGGTCTTCGAACTTACGAATCTCCACTGCTTTTTGATACATCCACTGCGCCTGTTTTTTGGACAATTCCTGATTTTGCGTTTGTGCCATACTCATGCAAAGCTCCTCCTTTAAACGGATTTGCTTTTTTATATACGCAAACTTCATGCCAATCTGACAACGCTTACAAATCAACCATTTGCGCCTTCTCACCGCTCCAATAATGGGAATGAATGAGACATCGTCTCACTTTGTCTCATTTTGTCTCACAAAAAAACCTTCCCGGCAGGCATGAAGCCTGACAAGGAAGGTTTTTATCAACTATGTGCCGATTGCGTGAAATACGAAGTTGAGCAGAAATAAGCCGGCAATCAAATAAAGCGGCAAGGCAATTTCTTTCCCCCTGCCGAGTGCAAGCTTCAGCAACGGATAAACGATGAATCCGAAAGCAATCCCGTCTACGATACTGTATGTCAGCGGAATGAGTGCAATAACTAAAAACGCAGGAAACCCCTCAGAGAAATCCTGAAAGTCAATGTTCCGCACGCTCTGAATCATGAGCCCACCAATAATAATCAGAACAGGAGCAATCGCACTATCCGGAATTAATCTAATAACCGGAATAAAAAAGAAAGACAGTAAAAACAGCATACCGGTAACAACGGCTGTAAATCCTGTTTTTCCTCCCGTCGCAATACCTGCCGCACTTTCTACTGTGGCTACTGTAGGACTAGTACCGAATAAACCGCACGCAATGACAGAGAGAGACGTAGTCCGCATGGCTCGATCGAACGATTCTGATTTATCCGCCATACGGAGATGGCTGTGAATAAGGCCAATATTTTCGAAAACAACCACAAGCGCCATGGAAAAAGAAGCAATCCAGAACGCCGCAGATGCAACGTTATCAAATGACATGGCGCCAAACACCGACCTGTATTCGCTGGATGAAAATCCGACGTGCCCCATACGTTCTATATCGATTTGCCCGAATAAAGCAGCCAGAGATGTACCGAGCAGAATACCGATTAAAAAATTCCCTGGCACATTACGAATAAATAAAAACACGGTAATAAGAAGCGTTGCCAGAGTCAAAAGCACAGGCGCACTGCTGAAATCACCCAATGCCACGAACGTAGTCGGACTGGCAACTACAATTCCACCTTTCTGCAAACCGATAAAAGCAAGAAATAACCCGATACCTACTGCAATAGCTTCCTTCAGCGATTCTGGAATCGCTTGTGCAATCTTTGTCGCAAGCGAAGTGAAAGCAACAAGTGCAAACAACATACCAGATACAAAAACAGCCGCAAGCGCCTCCTGCCAAGTCAGTCCCATTCCTTGTACAAGTGTATACGAGAATAAAGCATTAATGCCCATCCCTGGCACAAGCATAATAGGTGCATTGGCGCCAAATCCCATAAGAAGACAGCCAACGAACGAAGTTAGAATCGTAGCGATGATTCCCGCTTCTACAGGAATTCCCGCATCGGCCATAATCGACGAATTCACGGCGATAATATAGACAATCGTAAAAAAAGAAACCGTGCCGGCTAAAATCTCTTTCCTGGCCGTCGTATGGCTTCCTGTTAAACGAAAGTATTTGTCCATCAACTTTTGCAATGCATAACCTTCCTTCTGTATAGCCCCTCGCCCACCCATTGTATCAAATGATATATGCACTTATATCACCATTGTTACTCATTCTAACAAAGCCCATTCCCTTTTTCTATAACCAAATGTATCCCTACTCCATCTCTATCGCATGAAAGAGTATATATTGTCTACAATATAAAAAGAGCGGCAACACCGCTCCTTCTCTACAGCCCATATTTTTTTAATTTTCTATACAATGTACTGCGCGGAATATGAAGTAAACGACCTGCCAATCTGACATTCCCACCTGTCTTGTGCAACGCCTGCATAATCTCCTGCCTCTCGACCTCCTCCCTGTATGTTAATCCGACAGCTGGAGATGGTTTCGTATCGATGACCGATGTAGGTTTGATTTCTTCGGGAATTATCAGGTGCGTCTGGTCCGGCATACCTCCTCCCGCCCGGATACGTATTCTTTCGAGCACATTGAACAATTGTCGAATATTTCCCGGCCATTCATATGATGCAAGCCACTCTACCATAGCCGGAGGAAACTCAACATCCCAGGCGGCTTTCTCACAAAAATGACGGATTAAATCAGGGATATCCTCTCGTCTCTCTCTGAGCGGAGGAATATAAAGCGGAAATACGTACAACCGATAAAACAAATCCTCACGAAACGCTCCATCCCGCACCATCTGCCGTAAATTCCGATGTGTAGCTGTGATAACACGTATATCAAGCGGTATAGCTTTATCTGCCCCTACAGGGATGACTTCACGCTCTTGTAGCACTCGTAGCAGCGCAACCTGCATTGCCGGAGGAATTTCCCCGATTTCATCGAGAAACAGCGTACCCCCATTCGCCTGCTCCAGCTTACCTTTGCGACCATTCCTCCTGGCGCCGGTAAACGCGCCATCTACATAGCCGAATAGCTCGCTTTCCATCAAATCTGGCGCAATGGCACCACAATTGACGGCAACGAATGGTCCACCATGTCGTAAACTGCTCTCATGCAACGCACGGGCAATAACCTCTTTACCCGTACCGCTCTCGCCTTCGATATGCACGGTGCTCTCTGTTTTTGCTACCTGTTCTGCTTCCTGCAACATCAATTGAAATCGCTTACTTTTTCCAGCGACACCTGCAAACCGCAAAGAACCGGTCTTTCCATATGCAAATGTCGGTTCCCTGGATGCTTCTGAAAGCGATAAGCAAAATCCAAGCAATCGATTTCCATGCATAGAATGAATAGGCGTACGCGTTCGTTCCGTATAGTCGTTCTCTTTGAGCAAGTCAGCTGCTTCTTTCCCTAAGCAGAATGCATCTCGCTGCCTAATTTCGGGACTCGCCGCAACGACAATGCCATTCCGGTCACAAATGAGCAACGGCTGCGACAGGGAGAGTGAATCGTACGCAAACTGCATTAATTCCAGGCGATCCCGCTGCTCCCGCATGCGCCACTCCTGTTCGATAACATAAGCGGTAGACACTACCGCACCTAACGTATGAGGATGAGCCTTAGCAGCTGGTCCAGAGATATCAAGCACACCGAGCATTCTACCTTTTTCATCGCAAATCGGTGCGGCTGAACATGTCCAATTATGCGAGACAACGGAGAAATGCTCAGTTCCTGTGAGTGCAATAGCCTCCCCGGTGCGCAGTGCCGTACCGATCGCATTTGTTCCAACTTCTTCCTCCGTCCATTTTACGCCTTCGACAAAGTTAATGGTTTGAGCAAAATGCCTAGCTTCATCGTCTCCATATAGTGCGAGGACATATCCGTCCGGATCGATGAGAAGCACTACTGAACCTGCACCGCGGATGGATGCATATAACTTCTCTACATACGGAAGGGCAACATCCAGCAGGTCGCCACAGTCCCGCTTGCGCTTGGCGAACAAATCCGGCTCAAGGATATGTCTTGCTTTTTCAAGGTACGGATTCACCCCGGCACGCTGGCACAGTGCCCAGGATTCTGAGATGCGCGCATGCAAGCGGGATGTATCCAGCACCCCTTCTTGCATGAACTTTTCCCACTGACGCTGCGATACCATTTCCGTTATCAATTCACAGCACCATCCTTTGTGAATAGTCGTCTCTTCTTATGTTATCTGAAATTTCTGTTATGTTCAACTTTCGATTTATTTATCTTGTAATAGAGGCGTTCATAATTTTATTGTTGTTTTTACGCATGTATCATCTTTACGACTGCTTAGCTTTCGTATATCATCTTGCGTGTCATGCCACCGTCAATGACAAGGTTCTGACCGTTGATGAGCTCATTTTCCGCACTCGTTATATACAGGCAGGCACGTGCAATGTCGTCCGGTTTGCCTACGCGTCCCGATGGATGCTGTTCGTGATCGCTATTACGGAGCCCTTCATAATCTTCAACTTCAATCCAGCCTGGACTGATTGCATTAACTCGTATTCGATCAGGTGCAAAAAACATCGCCAATGCATAAGTTAGCGTCACGATCCCGCCCTTAGACGCCGCGTACGCTTCCATTGCCTGTTCAATTTGCTCAGGATGACTTACATCCATCTGTATGAATCTTGCTTCGCCCCCCCTGTCTCACAGATAGCAGCTTCTATCTTTCTTCCAGCGTTCTCATCCCGCTCGGCCAGTATCACCTTCGCCAATACCACATCCGGCACCTGTGACAGCGACTACTTTGTCCGTAAAGTCACATGATATCATTCATCCATCTTCTACAGATAGATTCTTTCAAGGGTATGATACAAAAAATAAAAACAAAACCGAATATCACTAAAATCCGGTTTTTCATTGATGTGTAGAATGGCCCCGTAGTATATCTACTTTATTCGAGAACGCTTGCCAATCGGAACTGTACCCTATTCCGAGACTCCATCCTGTATTTCGCAGCTCTGTAGCCAGACGGCTATACTCCGCCTTTTCCCTGTCACTAAGCGCACCGGAAGGAGAGCCACCTACATTTATTTTGTACCCAGCTAAATATTCATGTAGTTCTTGCAACTTCTTTTCTTTCTTTTTATCTTTATTCAATTGTGCCGCCATTATCGCTACGGTAATTCCATATTCGAGATCTCGAAGTTTTTCTTTGATAGATGAACACAGGCATCCATGCACTCGTCATACATTTCATTATATATTCTTTTTGTTTCATATATTCTCTCACGTACACTTCGAGCTATCCCGCTCTCTCCTCCTCCCCTTATACAATCCATATTTTAACATAAAAAAAGCAGGGAACTCCCCGCTTTTTCGATTCAGGTTAGACCGTCATATTCTCATAAATGACCGATAGCCCCATGCCCCCGGCCATACATAGCGTTACCATGCCGTATTTCACGCCTTCTCTAAGCATTTCGTTCATTAGTGTCACCGTAAGTTTGGCTCCGGTCGCGCCAACAGGATGCCCAAGCGCAATCGCTCCTCCGTTCACATTCACAATCTCTGGATTTAGTTCAAGCTCTTTTATTACAGCCAACGCCTGAGCCGCGAACGCCTCATTTAGCTCAATCCGTCCGATATCAGAAAGCGATAATCCTGCTTTGGCTAGCGCTTTTCGGGTAGCCGGTACCGGCCCTATTCCCATCACATTCGGTTCGACCCCGGCACTGGCGAATGCTTTCACTTTCAGAAGTGGAGCAATCCCTTTTTCTTCCGCCTTCTCACGTGACATCAGTAGCACTGCCGCCGCACCATCGTTCATCGGGCAGGCATTCCCCGCTGTAATTGTACCATCCTTCTTAAACACCGGTCGAAGCCCCGCCAGGCTGTCTAGATGAATGTCAGCACGCACCGATTCATCAGCCGTAAACCACTGTGTTTCTTTACGCTTCGTCACCTTAACCGGTACAAGCTCATCTGTGAAATGCCCTCGCTCGATCGCCCGCAGCGCTTTCACATGGCTTCCGTAGGCAAATTCATCCTGCTCTTCACGAGAAATACCGTATTGCTCAGCCAGACGTTCGGCCGTCATGCCCATATGCTCCTGTTCGAGCGAGCATGTCAAACCATCGGCCAGCAAAGCATCCTCCATCACAACATTACCGAACTTGCCGCCCCAGCGATTTTTTACAATATAGGGAACACTGCTCATACTCTCAACGCCGCCCGCGATTACAACTTCTTCCTGTCCTGCCGCAACTGTCAGGGCCGCAGTGGTGATGGCTTTCAATCCAGAGCCACATGCTTTAATGACGATATGGGCCGGCACGTCACGCGGAAATCCGGCGCGTTGGGAAGCGATACGTGCAGAATTCAAACCGCCGCCGTGTACATATCCATGACCGAAAACGACCTCGTTCACCTCGTCTTTTGTAAGCGGGGTTTTCGCCATTAATCCTTCAAGCACCTGTACGCCCAGTTCTGCCGCTGGAACATCACGCAGCGATTTGCCGAATGCGCCGACCGGGGTACGTGCGCCTGCTACAATAACTGTCTCTTTCATTATTTCTTCTCCCCTTATTTTCTCAAATTTCATCCGTGTTCTCTCTTTCATCATAAAGAATATGACAAGTAAACTCATTCGCCGCCAAAGCAAAAAATTAAGCGAATTTTTGTACATTATGTATAAATAATTATCTGTTCTCGCACAATTGTTCCGATGTGCACAGACGGGTGTATACGGCAATAAACTGGTAGAAACACTGATAGTGAGATGAACTGCGGGGAACGGAGGGAAGAGCATGTTGTGGCTTAATACACTGCAAGATACATGGATGCTGTGGATAAAAGGCGGGGACAAACGATTCGCACGGCTGATTCGTACGCTAAAAAAGTGTCAAAAAGAACGCCGGATGCTCCCCCTTCCGGTAGAAACCCTTCCCGGCCAAGAACAGAAGCTTATCCAGCAGATTCAAGAGAAGACACAAGTTCTCAATCGAAATAATGTTACTCGCACGATGGCATATTATGACTTCTATCGGGATCATCCAGAAATACATTGGGCGCTTCTCGCGCTTCTCGTCTCGCGCAATGCAGGCTGGAATATGACTGATCTTGCCGGAGAATGGCTGCCCCGATTGCTCACAGCTGAACAATGCCGTGACTTCTTTCTGTTCCTTGAACGCGGCAATTGGCTCATCTTCCATGACGCGTATCCCCAATTGCTCCTGTATGAAGAAGGAAAAAATCGTAACCAAAACATCTCCTATCTCCTACCCTACCTAGGTGTATCAGCTTTTATCAAAAGCGTCTGGGACGAATTCTGGAAGTCACATGATCTGCAATTGCTTGCAGTAGCGCTCATTGTTAATGAGCAAAGTTATCTGGAGGCCCGTGTCATCCAAAATCCCCGTTACCGACAAAATGTGCTTCAGACGCTGGATTATGTTCTACAGGATATACTCGGCTTAAATCATATTTTGTTTCCCCGTCAGGCAAGCGATATAATCAACACCCAGGAAGCCTGTCCTCTTGGCGGCTGTTCAGTGCATCATTTCGATTTGTTGCGAAAACGCATACTCCTCGGAAAGCAATTATATGCCATGTTGTTCGGTCAACCGACCGTGTTGAATGATGTGCTGCGCTGGGCAGAAGCGCATCCGCATACTGGATCACGCAGCGATTACTGGCCCCATCTGTTCGGAACGGTTCAGGAATGGCTTCCGAATACACCATATATTCCTCACTTGAACAAAAATAAGCTGAAACCCGGTGTGCCTCGTCTGTATAGTCCGTCACTCGTGCAAGCGTGGCCGGATACTATACAGGATGCCGCCGAACCTGGAGATTGGTTCCGGGACTGGCGCATGGTATCCTATTTACTTGCTCCGTGCAAAGCCAAAAGCGAAGAGATGATGACACCTTATTGCGACGGTCTGGAAAAAGTCGAGTTGGCGGTTCTCGGCAAGCAGACACTTTTTTCCTTATAGCAATCCTTAGGGAGGTGATTTTTTGGCATACTCTATCCATGTCTCCTTATCCGCCCACACCCTTACACTAAGGCAAAACGGCCGGGTCGTAAAAGTCTATCCTATCGCCGTTGGCAAAATGCTAACTCGCACACCGATCGGTACATTCACTATTATCAACAAGGCTCCCAATCCGGGCGGACCGTTCGGCTCCATGTGGCTTGGTCTATCTAAGCCGCATTACGGCATTCATGGTACGAACAATCCCGCTTCTATCGGCAAGAATGTGTCTCGTGGCTGTATCCGTATGTACAATTGGAACGTAAACGAACTGGCTCGTCTGGTTCCCATTGGTACGCCTGTTTATATTCGTCCATAATCGCTACCGCTTCTATCCCGCATAGGCACCAAAAAAATCGGATGTTTTGCTGGTCCGATCTTGGCACCACAAAGCGGCCTGTTCCTTCCTTGCGAGAAAAAACGAGGGGACACGCCGACGCATTCAACAGGTGTGAATAACACACAAAGCTGAATCTTCACTCTATTAAACATGCGATTAACTTATAGACTGTGTTTCAGGCACGGTTTGATAGGGAAAGGAACAAGCGATACGCACTACGCATTTCGAAAGGGGTTCTTTCGCATGAATCAACAACAACGTAACCACTTGAAAAACCAATTGCAGCAACAAAGACAAAAACTTGCAAGCATTAGTGGAGGAGCAGAGCCTCACTTATCCATATCTATGAATGAAGAGACGGGAGAACTATCCGGCTACGACAATCATCCAGCCGACCTCGGTTCAGAAATGTATGAACGTTCTCTCTCCTTTACATTAAGTGAACACGAGGAACAGGAACTAGAGGAAGTTGATTATGCCTTACAGAAAATGCAAGCGGGCACATACGGCATATGTGAAGCCTGTGGGAGGGACATTCCATACGAGCGGCTAGAAGCGATGCCTACAGCACGATATTGCATGAAACATCAAAAGCTACATGATATAGAAGAAGGTACTGAAGTGCCCTATGCAAGCGCTCATCGACAAAACCGTCCAGCAGAAGAAGCCATTCTATCTCCGCGTACGAAAAAAAGTAGCGATGCTGGACGTGAAAATGCCTGGAAGGACGTGGCTCAGTACAATGATCGGCCACATGACTTAGAAGAAAATAAAGAATGAATAACATTCGTGGATATTTTCCGTTTGCCTTGTTTTCCATCAAAAAAAGGCATTCTTCTTTTTAAGATAGGAATGCCTTTTTCTTTTTTAGCTTTTAATTTCTATTTATATATTTCCCGCATGACATGACCGAGCTCTGGAATAATTAGTTTGGTCATCGCCAAACGTACCGCTCCGGATGAACCCGGTGTCGAGAAGATGGCTCGATCGCGATATACGCCTGCAATCGCACGGCTCAAAATCGCAGCCGAACCGATATCCTCCGTATAGCTTAGCATGCGAAAAATCTCACCAAAGCCCGGAAGTTCTTTATGCAACAGTGAAGCAACCACTTCATATGTAACGTCCCGCTTTGCAATACCTGTTCCCCCATTCAAGAGAATGGCCTGCACCTTCGAATCATCTGCCCCCTCTTCAATCTCCTGTGCGATTGCCTCTTTTTCGTCTTTTACAATGGCATACCGCTCGATTGTATGTCCTGCGTCCGTAAGAAATTGCTGCATCAATTGCCCGCTCTTATCCGTCTCAGGTGTACGTGTATCGCTTATTGTAATAACCATGCAGCCCACCTGCTTTGGTGCTTCCTTTTTATGCTCTGTCACTGACATTGTTTTTCCTCCTCTCGCATCGAACATCCGCTCGTTAAAAAATAGGTAGCATGACGCAAATTATGATAGAATGGCTCATAGATTCTATGTAAAGAGGGATAGATATGAAATATGATATTACGCCCGGCTTCCACCTTACATTACCTGAAAAGTGCGGAGTGTATCTATATCGTGATAAAGACGAGCATATCCTTTATATAGGCAAAGCCAAAAATTTAAAAAAACGGATTTCTACGTATTTTTACAATAATAAGCAGCATACATCAAAAACTAAACGTATGGTCCATGCGGCCTGTTCCGTCGAACTACGTTTCACCGCTTCCGAACTCGAAGCTCTACTTCTTGAGGCTCGTCTGATCCGGCACCATCTTCCGCTATATAATCGGGCGCTTCGTAACTATAAAGCTTATCCCTTCATTGTGCTACGGACTGATCTGCCGTACCCGTACCTCGAAATATCACGAGACGCGGTCATTCCAGGCGCACTATACTTCGGACCATACCGCAGAGCCCATTGGCTATATCCGGCTGTCGATGCATTAAACAGCTGGCTAAAGCTTCGACGCTGTGAAGGGGCTCTCCCCTCTCATTCATGTCTGTATGCCGACATGAAGCAGTGTATAGCACCATGCATTGATCCCTCCAGCCACATATACTACGACGCGAACGTGCAAAAGGCAATCGATGTACTTGAATGCAATCCGGATATGCGAACTGAGCTAGAACGAAGACGGGATGAAAGTGCAGCGGAACTGCGCTTCGAAGACGCCCAGCAATGGCAAAAGCTCATCAACCTGGCCCAGTACAACGGACAAATCAAGCGCTCTGTCGCCCGCCATCACGCGCTTGTCATATCCACCGATCCAGAAATCGGCTATACCGGCCTCGTGATTGTCCATGGCCGACTTATCGCTACCTTAAAAGAAGAGCATATAACAAATACTGATACGTATACAATGCTTCAGCAAGCCCGTACGCTGTATGAACAAGCGAAAGGTACCCTGCATGCGCCAACAGTAGAAGAAGTTGATGACATGTTAATTATCGCTTCCTGGCTGGAATATCACACCGACAAACTCACAGTCTATCCGCTTGACATTCCGATTCCAGTATAATAAGAAAATGAAGGCAGCCTTAGTACATGGCTGCCTTTGGTTTATTTCTGCAGCGCTTCCGCTACCTGAACAGCGCGTTCCAAAAATGCTTCGATTTCTTCGCGCGTCTTCCCTGCCCGGCTCACGAAGCGGATAAGCTCCTGTCCTCGGCAAAACGCGACAAAGCTGGGAATCCCAAAAATGTTCAACTGCTCACCCAATTCTGGTAACGTATCCCGATTTACACTAATGAATATAAGCTTGTCTTTATATGCTTCCTCCACCTCCGGCATAAACGGATCAATACGGTGGCAGTCAGGGCACCAGTCGGTATAGAACTTTGCGATGGTTAACGTATCCGACTGAACCGCTTCCTGAAATTGTTCAGTTGTCTGTATTTCCTTCATTATGTTTTCGCCCCTTTCCCCCTTATCTTACCTGTTTTGCATGAAAAATAACACCGTATAACTCTTAAATAAAGCTCATAACCATATAACGAATAGCTAGATCGTAGTACGGAACCAACTGAGGGAGATAGACCACCTCGATACTTTACTATTTGCATAAGCGCGAAATCTAGAAGGAGGAATCTGCATGTCGAACTTGTTTGTCAATCGTTCATTGGAGGAGGTTCAGTTCTGGGGCCGTATCATGAAGGAGCATGCGCTTTTTCTCCGCCTCGGATTCACGGTAGACCAGCCTAAGCTCATCCAGGAAGCCAGCCATTTCCACAACTTATTCGAAAGCATCGAAGAGAAATCCGTGTCTTTTACGGACAATGCGGATCGTGAACATATCGTCCGCCTCAACATGGAAACGTATCAAGCGACCTCACATCTCTGGGCATTTGAACGTAAAGTGCTGGAACTTATCCTCTCCTGTAAAATCATCACGAATAGCTATCCACTGTTCGTCGATCATGCAAGTCGTGAAGCAGCTTATTTCATGAATCGGATCGAGCAGCTTAACAAAGGGATTCTCGAACCGCTACCAGATGCCGTTATCAATGAAAATGTATTCTTTCTCCGTATCATGTCCGATCATGCTAAGTTCATCAGCCATTTGTTGGACCCGTCTGAACGCAATTTGATTACTGAAGCAGCAGATCTCAGCTATCAACTCGATCAACTACTGTTTCAAGCGGTAGATTTGGAAGCGATGCGCCCGGCATCACAAACGGGGCGGGTACTGAGTCGTTTGATTGAAGAAAGCCGACTCACAGTACAATCCCTGTACGACTTTAAGCGAACGATTAAAGAGATGGTGGAAGAATGTCGTCTTCGCAGCGTGATTCACCCACTATTGGCGGATCACATGTTACGTGAAGCCCAACGTTTTCTCGATTTGCTCGATCGATTTGAAGCAAGCCTCACTGCCGGACCGAAGGACTAATCTAAATAATCTGTCTTTGTTTTAAGTTCTGGATTGTATGAGCGTCATACCCGAGCCCACGAAGTATCTCTTCTGTATCTGCTCCTCGTGTCGGCGGGAACGTCTGAGACGCAAGCATAGCTTCATCAAGCAACGGATTCTTTACCTGGGTGACAGTCGGATATGCATCCCAGTACGCGAACATACCTCGTGCCTGTAGATGCATATCATGGAGCGCTTCTTCAAGCGACAGTACGGGCGTTAGGCATACATCTTCATCAGCGAACACGCCCATAATCTCTGCGGCAGACCGTTCCTTAAAATAGGCCGCTACTTCTTCTTTTATGTGCGACTGCTTATCAGGTGACCAATAATCCGGCATATAGTCATTCAATTCCGCAACTTCACAAAATCGGCGCCAGAACTTCGCTTCCAACGCGCCAAGCGCCATCCATTTGCCATCGCCAGTCTCGTATACGTTATAACACGCCAAAGCGCCGGTTAGCGGATTAAAGGTCGCTTGGCCCGTCTCTTGGGCTGCCAGATAATAACTAAGCGCCGGAATCATGAACGGAAGCACACCATCCGTCATAGAAATATCCAGATATGCCCCTTCTCCCGTTCGTTCCCGTTGAACTATGGCGAGCAGAATACCACTCACCGCATGCAAAGTACCTGCACCGATATCAGCAATTTGCACAGGTGGAAGAAAAGCTGTAGGATGCCCGCCTGCATGAATCGCCTCATGAAGCAGTCCAGTAAAACCGATATAATTCAGATCATGGCCGGCTTTTTCTGCATATGGTCCATTCTGTCCGTAACCGGTAACCGAACAGTAGATTAAACGTGGATTGACATGACGAATGGTTTCATAATCCAGCCCGAGCCTATGCATGACGCCGGGTCTGAATCCCTCCACAAGAATATCTGCTTCGCGTGCAAGTCTACGGAGTATCTCTTTTCCTTCTTCCTGTTGCAGATTCAGCGTGATGCTCTTCTTACCTCGATTGACCAATTGGTACAACGCCCCCGCACCTGCAAGCATCGGCCCCATTTCACGAGCATAATCCCCCAGCGTAGGATCCTCGATTTTAATAACTTCTGCGCCATAATCCGCCAAGTACATTGTGCATAGCGGTCCCGGCAGCAATCGGGTTACGTCCAGCACCTTCATCCCCTGTAATGCCTGGTGCATATCATCCCTACTTTCTGTTTGTTTTTACCTACAAAAAAAATAGCACACTATGGTGCTATTTAACATCATTTTTCTTATGGTCAATCGCTGACCCAAAGCTCAATAGGCTCTAACCGCGATACCTTTTCTCCTGCTGCCGGGCTTTGTTTCAGCACGGTCCCCTTCTTATGAATCGAGGATTCCAGATAATATTTGTAATGGAGTCCGGCCTGAGTCAACCTCTGTCCGGCTTCCTCAAGTGATAATCCTTTCACATCTGGCACTTCTACACCCAACTTATTTTCCGCTTTCGGCGGTTCAGCAGCAGTGTTCGGCGTTACCGCTTCAACGGACTTGGCAGAGCTTGGGTTATCGTTTTGCATAAAAGCAACCGCCGTTATGCATACGATTGCCAGCAATGCTACGGCCGTCAATCGTTTCGTTGAAAGTCTAGGAAAGCGTTTCTTCTTCGCACCTGTATTTTTCAAATGGGCACTCCGTATAGGCTGTTCTGTTTCTTCCTGCCGCATTTCTTTCCGCTTTTCAAAAGAGACAGAGGAACGAGCTCCTACCTGCGTTTTCTTAATATATTGATACAAAGACGTAATATCTTCGAGCGTTTGCGCAAGCATTCGCTCATATTGTTCAGTGCTCATCTTCTCCTCACGCCGCCAGATGGCCCGCAATGACTTGCGGATAACGAACGGATCGCCTGCATAAGAGAGCGCCATCTCTTCAATAACCTGGCTAATTGGAAGTTCGATCTCAACCGCACCGAACATCAAGTGATGCATCAGTCGAAACATATCGCTGATTTCATGTCCAACCGCATCTTCACTTACTTCCCACGTATTAACCACCTTTATCTCGCCAGCCTCTGTCAGCCACAGATTATATTTAGTAAGCATCAGGCCGCGCCCTATCGTTCGATCCGCTTCCTGTAAAACCTGTACAAACCCGCGAGCCATGCCCAGTGCTTCTTTCAACGAAAGCTTACGGGCATTCGGTGCTGAATCCAGTAGCAAGCCTGGTACATACTCCAGCACGACAAATCCTTCGTCCCCCGTCTCGCCGCGGTCGAGAATCTGTAAGGCGGAAGAACCGTGCATGATACGTTCCGTCTGTGCTACCTTGTGCGGAAAGATGCACAATAGGATATCCCGCCGCAGAACACTATCGTGTCCCCTATACAGTTCTCCTGCTTCTCCCGCGTATAACAGCGTATCCGGTACGTAGCGCTCATACAACCCTTTTTTCATATTCAATCAAACCCCTTATCTCGTTTTTCATTATATCTCTTTAGTTTGTATTACCTCCGCTGAGAATGAAAAACCTGCGGACATTCTCCGCATTTCCATATACCATTACGATGTCCCCGAGCTGCATGGTTGTACTTCCCGTAGGATATTTGATAATATGGCCATTTCTTCTTATACTCATGATTTTTACATCTTGTTGCGCTAAATTCAACTCTTTTAGCGGAATATTTACAATGCCAATATGCGCTTCTGTTACGTGAAACTGGCGCATCACATAGTTACCACCCTGATGAAAAATACCTTCACTGAATGAGTTCCGTCCATGATACCTCTCAAACCTGTGGCTTACAGCCTTAACCAGCAGACGATGCACTGCAGGAATACGCAACAGAAAAAGAATGAAAATTAATACACCAAGTCCTAAGCCTAAGCTTGAAAGATACATCGTACTACTAACAAAAAAGCTAATAACAAACGACAAAATGACGGCAAACGAAATCGTACCAAAAATAATGAGAAAGGAAGCGATGAGCCGTCGAAACGGATGGATAATAATTAACTCTGATTCTGTAGTCGTATAGCCGGTTCCCGTCAGCAGAGAAATAGCCTGAAACCTCGCTATTTCTCTGCGTAGGCCAGTGGCTTGCAGAAGCATGGTAGAGATTTCGATGATGAGTAAAATCAGAATAATATAAAGGATAAAAAAAACGAAATTCAACCGGCATCCTCCTAAGCCTGTACACTCTTCTGTTCTTTATTAATATTATGGAAAGTTTCCGTTCCCATGCATATAAATTTTAACTTCGTTTTGCAAAGGCGCAAGGCAGACCATATAAAAGCTCCCCTACAACGTGTATGCAGGGGAGCTTTTATATGCTTTCCTAGTTGCTCTCTACTGGGCGACCAGGGTTTTTAAGATAGTCTTTTGCTTGTTCTTTGTTGAACTGGCCTTCCCATTTGGACATAACGATTGCTGCCACGCTGTTACCTACTACGTTAACTACCGTACGAGCCATATCGAGCAGACGGTCAATACCAGCAATGAACGCAAGTCCTTCTATCGGAATACCTACGGAGCCAAGCGTTGCCAAAAGTACCACGAACGACACACCAGGTACACCCGCGATTCCTTTAGACGTAAGCATCAAGACAAGCATAAATGTAATTTGCTGTCCAATTGACAAGTCAATGCCGTACATTTGAGCAATGAAAATACCTGCCAATGCTTGATACAGCGTACTACCATCCAGATTAAAGGAGTATCCGGTAGGTACAACAAACGACACAATCGCTTTTGGACAGCCCATTTTCTCAAGCTTTTCCATAATGCGTGGAAGTACCGTTTCACTACTTGACGTAGAATACGCAAGCAATAATTCTTCTTTTAATGTTACCATTAAGCGGAAGATATTTATGCCCGCCCATTTTGATATTAATCCAAGAACTACTACAATAAAGAAAATCATCGTCAAATATACAAGAATCATTAGCTTACCAAGCGGAATCAACGAAGAGAGACCAAACTTGGATACTGTTACTCCAATCAAAGCAAACACACCAAATGGAGCGAATCTCATAATCATATTTGTCAACTTGAACATCGTATCTGCAACGAGTTCAAAGAAATGAAGAAGCGGTTTGCCCCGTTCCCCGATTTGGCCCAGTGCAAGACCAAACATGACTGCAAAGAAAATAATTGCCAGGTTGTCCCCTTTAGCCATAGATTGAACAATGTTTGTAGGAACAATGTTAACCAATGTTTCTGCAAATCCATGCGCCTGTGTTTCTTCTGTCGTATGCACATATTTGCTAATATCCGTCTGTGAAAGCTGAGACATATCGATACCAGCACCAGGCTGGAAGATGTTCGCTGCCATCAAACCGATAATGATTGCAACTGTTGTTACAATTTCAAAGTAAAGAATCGTCTTTCCACCAAGTCGACCCAGACTTTTCCCTCCGCCGACACCGGCTACCCCTACAATAAGCGTAGAAATAATAATCGGTACGACGATCATTTTGATTAAATGAAGGAAGATTTGACCAATCGGATCGAGAACTTCCGCTACTTTCGGATTTCCGTAGAAAATTGCCCCCACGGCGATACCGAGAATCAGACCAATAAGAATCTGCCATACAAGTCCGAATTTCTTCATCTTGTCACCGCTTTCATTCTGTTTTTAACGTTTACGTCTATAAATAAAGTGTAAAACCGAACGACAGAATTCTACACGAAACTTCGTAAAGATACACAAAATAAAAAAATTCACCCGTAAAACGGGTGAATTTCATGGATATTCTTCCTATTTATTCCTTATATGAAAATGATTGGGTTCGGAAGTTCCTCTTTCTTATCCGGCTCTTCTACTTCATATGCGCCGGGCGTGGCAATGCCCCGGTACGGTGGTAAATCTCGGCCAGTTCATCGATTTCTTTCTTCAGTTCTTCCACTAAATTCTCTTCAGGTATTTTACGGGCGATCTCACCATGTTTAAATAACAGCCCTTCACCGCGCGCGCCTGCGATACCGATATCTGCTTCACGTGCTTCTCCCGGTCCGTTTACCGCACAGCCAAGCACGGCCACTTTAATCGGAGCTTTTATCTTAGAAATATAATCTTCGATTTCGTTTGCCACAGAAATCAAATCAATCTCGATGCGTCCGCATGTCGGGCAAGAGATTAGCGTCGCCGCGTCGGACAGGAGTCCGAACGATTTTAACAGTTCGCGTCCCACCTTAATCTCTTCTACCGGGTCAGCGCTAAGCGAAACGCGCATTGTCGAGCCGATGCCCTGCGCCAGTAACGTACCAAGACCTGCTGCGCTTTTTACCGTACCAGCAAACAACGTGCCCGCTTCCGTAATGCCTAGATGCAACGGATAATTGAATGCGGCAGCCGCTTTTTGGTACGCCTCGATCGCCAGCGGCACATTGGACGCTTTCAATGATACGATAATATCATGGAAATCAAGCTCTTCAAGGATAGCGATATGATGCAGGGCGCTTTCTACCATTGCTTCCGCCGTCGGATATCCGTATTTCTCCAGCAAATGTTTCTCTAAAGAACCTGCATTCACTCCGATGCGGATAGGCACACCATTCGCTTTACATGCACGCACCACTTCCTCGACTTTTTCCCGCTTTCCAATATTGCCCGGATTAATCCGTACTTTATCAATTCCGTTTTCGATCGCTTTTAACGCAAGCTTATAGTCAAAATGGATATCGGAAACGAGCGGAATAGAGATGTTTTTCTTAATCTCTTTAATCGCTTCTGCCGCTTCCATATTGTTCACGGTCACACGGACAATCTGGCAACCTGCTTCCTCAAGCCGGTGAATCTGCTCTACCGTCGCTTTCACGTCCGCGGTTTTCGTAGTCGTCATACTCTGGACGATTACCTGGTCGCTGCCCCCGATTGTTAAATTCCCCACCTTTACAGGTCTGGTCTGTGTACGATGATACATCTCTCGTGCTCCTTTACAGGATAAAATTTGTTGCTCACCTTCTTTATCTTATCACAAATGTACAGGAGCGAGAATGTACTCTATGCTTCAAATAACCGGTTGATATCTACGCCCCGTTCTTTCAGGATTTGTCGTAGTACCTGCTTATGCTGCTGTTCGGTATATGTATTCATACCAAGGGTCAGCGCTGCCGACATTTCAATATCGTATAAAATGTCTTCCAATTCGCTTGTCGGCATATTATTATATCGCTCATATAGGTTTTTTATATCGCTCATTTTACGTTTCATCCTCTCTTTTCTACATCTATATGCGTTGCTCACTATGAACGTTCGCTTGTACCGACAAGTGAAGAAACGGCTTCATAAAGTGAGCCGAAGACATAGTCCGGCTGTGGGGTCTTTCCCTTTATATTCTCTTTACCAATGTATACTGTTTTTAAACCAGCGCCGTGTCCCGCCTGAATGTCAGTATAGAAATCGCCTACCATATAGCTTTGCCCGATGTCGATGTGATGCCGCTTTGCTAAATCAAGCATCATGCCAGGCTCTGGCTTTCGGCAAGCACAACCGGATTTCGGTTTGTGTGTACATGCTACGATTTCGGCGATCATTCCGCCCGCTTCGATAATTCTCTCATCCATATGCCTATGGATTTCATCAAGCGCTTCCTGCTCCATAAATCCAAGCCCTACGCCCCCCTGATTCGTTACGACAAACACTTTATATCCGTGTTCATGAAGCGTACGGATTGCATCCACTGCTCCAGAAATGAAAGCAAATTGGCCTACATGATTAATCGGATGCGGATTTTCATTAATTACACCATCTCGATCTAAGAAGAATGCTTTTGACATACTATCCCCCATTTTATGTAACATACATAAAGACCCATTTCACAAGAAAAAACTACAAAAAATTCACAATTATTGCATTAACATACCTTTACTTTCCTTTTATTGTGCTATAATAAACCTGACAACAGGGCTCGGCATATGACAAATCATCGGGAAAGGGGCACTTTGCCATGGAAAATCCGTACATTTGCAAATGCGGAATGTATACGTACCACTGTGAATGTTTGCCTGCAACGCATTCCCCTTATTATGACGATTTGCTTCATCGCTTGAAACATGAACAAAAAGAAGTCATTGTTGGTGAAGAAGAGGTCTCTGCTGTCCTTCGTCTTATGCCCAAAAACAAAGAAGCTCGTCTGGTGCTATACCCTGTACAAAACGGCTTTTACTCTGTACGGGTAGCGCACGACGCAGTACACACCATAAAGTGAAACTTCCATCAGTGGAGACTTAGGAACAATTACTCCCCATACAGCACTGCCCGCTGGACCGAAATAAATAACATAGACCCGGTTTATATACCGGGTTCTTTTTATTATTTCGCTTTCTCTGTGGCCCTATCCTCCTTATCAGACACAATCTATATACATCTGATTTGATACATCGACAAATTCTTGTGGTGAGAGGGAAGAAAAGAAGGAAGGGCGGGAGCGGTCGGAAAAGACACGCTGGCCTTTCTTCTGCTGGAGTGCAGGGCGCATCCACCCTCTTCTTTTTCTGAATCGCCTCCTTCCAACCACGCTACCCTGTCAAACTATCAAGTGTAATTTATATATTTCCGCAAGAAGTATCAAGTCAACACCTCTAGGTGAAAATAAAACAGCTGGCGATTGTTTAGAAAGGGTGTTGATTATCCAGTACGATCCAGAGTTAATAGCCACCACACCGTGTCCCAAGCATGCGTCAGTTCGTCTCCCGCACGGAAGCGTAGAGAGCCGCTTTTTGCCCTGGCCAGGGCAACCGCTCGGGAAAGGAGACGAAAGGCCTTGTTTGTGTCCCTTTATGGTGGTCTTGTCCTCTCTAAACAATCAACACCCTTGATATCCATAGATGGATAATCAACAGGTGTGATTCTGAATAAGTAACTTTTTCATTTTGTTACTTCCAAAAAAGAAGTTACTTTGATATTATATGATCAGTTGTAAAGAATACATCTTGAAAGAGAGGCTTGTAAGAAATGTCACAAACCACTGAACAGAACCTACAGACAGCAGAAGAAGTAATACGTGCCCGCCACGCGGTAAAGGAATACATATCAGACTATAAGATTCCTCAAGCGGAATTGAATGAAATCTTGGAGTTAGCTGCAACCGCTCCTTCTGCTTGGAATCTGCAACATTGGCGTTATCTGGTCATCATAGAGCAAGCCAACAAGGAACGGGTTCTGCCAATCGCATACGGCCAACGTCAGGTAGCCGACTCCTCGGCAACCATCGTCATTTTAGGCGATCTTGAAGCTGATAAATCAGCGGAACCGGTCTTCAGCCCAGCTGTTGAAGCCGGGTTTATGAGCCAGGAGCTTTATACCAATTTGGTTGGCCAGATTAAAGGAGCATATCAAGACAAACAAACCGCTCGTGAACAAGCCTTTTTGAATGCAGGCTTCTCGGCGATGCAACTGATGCTGGCAGCAAAAACAAAAGGGTATGATACCTGCCCGATAGGTGGATTTGATCGTGAGGCATTAATCAAAGAATTGAACATACCAGCACGCTACGTTCCAGTCATGCTTATCACCTTAGGAAAAGCAAAATCTCCGGCTCGTCCGTCCACTCGCTTCTCTCTAGATCAGCTCGTAATCAAAGAGAGCTTCTAAATACATTTGACCTGATATTTACAAAGGCACCGTTTATAAAAACGGTGCCTTTGTCATCAGCCAATATCTAGGGAACGGCTTTTTGCTCTTTATCCTACGTTTAATTAACAATCAGTGGAGGAAGGAAAGCCCCGCTGATTGTTGGTTTCACTTTATGATAGCAATCCGAACTTCTTCGCTTCGAACTCTAGTTCTTCACGGAATTTTGGATGCGTAATCGCCAATAATTCCCTCGTGCGTTGAGCAATACTTTTGCCGCGCAAAGATGCCACACCATACTCGGTAACAATATGATCAACATCATTTTTTGATGTAGTTACAGCCGAACCGATAGTCAATTGCGGACGAATACGGGAAATCGAACCATCCCGCGTTGTGGAATGAAGGCAGATAAAGCCTTTACCATTCTTAGCGAAGCGCGCACCGCGCGCAAAATCGGCCTGTCCCCCGCTAGAACTGTAATAGCGGCCGGCAATCGTCTCGGATGCACATTGTCCCATAAAATCAACTTCAGTAGTGGCATTAATAGAGATCATATTATCCTCTTGACCGATAATGCGAGGATCATTCACATAGTCAACTGGGAGCATCTCCACCCCCGTATTCTCATCAATAAAATCATATAGCTTCTTGGAGCCAAGTGCAAAAGTGCCCACGATTTTTCCAACATGGGTTTTCTTCTCGATACCGTTGACAACACCTTTCTCGGCCAAATCGACAATACCGTCTGTTAACAGTTCGGTATGGATGCCCAAATTCTTGTGATTTTCAAGAAAACCGATAATTGCATTAGGAATCGCGCCGATGCCTACCTGCAAGGTAGCACCATTTTGAATACGTTCAACCACATAGGAAGCAATACGACGATCCGTTTCCGTAATCTGAGGTTCTCTAGCTTCATGCAACGGATAATTTACTTCAATGTATCCTTGAATCTGGCTGATATGTACCTGATTGGCACCAAATGTCCGTGGCATGTTCGGATTCACTTCCAGGAAAAATGGCACTTTACCGATAAAAGAGGCAATATAGTCCGCTTGTGTTCCAAGCGAGAAATAGCCATGTTCGTCTATTGGCGCCGCCGCCGCAAGAATTAAGGATGCTTTTGTCGTTTCCCGCAGTAAACGCGGCACCTCATGAAAATGATTGGGAACAAGATCGCATCCTCCGGCAAGAAATGCTTTTCGCGACGCTCCGCTTAAAAAATACGCAACATGACGCAGGTGATCACCAAATTTGCCGTGAATATAATCGCGCTCTTTTAGGGCATGCATCTGATGGATACGCACGCCAGACCAACGCTCCGCATTCTTTTCAATCATGTCCAGCAGAACGCTCGGTTCGCCATTAGCCAGCGGAACGATGAGATCATCGCCATTATTGATGTAAGCAAGTACATCCTCCGGCATTCTCCGCTTGTTCTCCACATCAATTAATTGACTCATTCATTAGACCTCCGATATATATTGCCTTACCTTTATTCATCATAAATGCCAAATTTTCCAGAGGCAAGTGAGGATTCTGTTAAATAAAGCAATATATGTTCCTAATCATTAAAAAAACCACCCATAAGTTTCAGGGTGGTTTTTTATTCGTAGAAATATTCGCTTCTATGCGTTTTGTTTTTGTTTTAACACATCAGATTCCACAACTTCCATCTCACCTACGCCCCGAATTAATTTGCGAGCGTACATTTTTTCCGGTTGTAGAATATTGACCATGTATTGGATAGCCAATTCAGGATCCACAGTTTCGCCGCACGTATAACAATCAAGTGCCGCGAATCCTCTTTCAGGATACGTATGAATGGAAATATGGCTTTCCGATAACAGAACCAGTACTGTGGCACCCTGCGGCTCAAATTGCTTTGCCTGTACAGATAATACAGTCGCACCACAAGCTTCTGCAGCTTCAACCATATGATTCTGCAAAAATTCCGCACTGTTCAACTTCTCGAAATCAACACCCCAAGTATCAATCGCAACATGTCTTCCGAAAGTAGAATATTCCACGTTTCGGTCCCCCCTCCTAGCAATAATATGTTCATCAATCTCGCTAGGACCTACGTCATTCACTATAATTCGAGGAGAAACTTCCTTGAGTGAATCCTGGTTCCTAATTTTGTTCACAACAAGGAATATAACATGATTCTACATTTTTTGCAACAACTTCTTATCTTTCTTGGAGTGATCTTTCTAGCCATGCTATGCTTCTAACATGAATAGCTGATGAGAGAGGTCGGCTAATTGCCGGTCCACGTCCCTCGTCGGCAAATGGGCTGCTTGGCGCCGATTGCGGAAATCAAGCAATTGGTCAATATGCACTCTGAGCCAAGCGATCTGATCTTCTACTCCTCGTGACTCATACAGACGTTGCAAATCGCCTATAGTGTCACGGTACTCGAAGACAAGCGTTTGACCATCACCTTTCTGTTCAATGATTCTCATTACTTTACCTTCCTGGTAATGATAAATCATCGTATACGTCGGATACATGCGATGTACGACCGCGTTGCCTTTAAAGCGGCGCACGGCCTGCCGCATATGATTGGCCAGTTTGGCGTCCCGGATTGTATATCCGCCTTCAAAGGTGTACATATCGCCAATCAGTTTAAAGGATAGCGGGATTTCCCCTCCCCTATCAAACAATACGATTTCTTTCTCGCCATTATCATACACTCGAACTTCTGTTTCAAATTCTGTATTCTGAAACATTTCAATAAAAGACTGCAGCTGCCATGTGCTTAATTCAAGGACAAGTTTCTTGTATTCGGTGGCTACTCGTTGAGCCATACAAATCTCTCCCATACATTTTTTCCTGCTCAAATATATTATACCGAAAAGCCATAACCATTCTCCAATCATTTGTGCTATAGAAAGGAAGAGAATGACCACGTTAGAGGGAGCTAATCTTCTTAAACGGCGATTGATTCTTGCTGATATACGTTATATTATGAAAAATTACGTTTTCTTTGTCCTTTTGTAATGTTTTTGAACATCGATACTTTCAGTGAAAAATAGTGAACATTACTGTTTAGATCGGAAGCGTAACATTTGCTTCCCGGAAAGCAAGGGCAAGCCTGTCATCAAGTACGGCACGTAGATGAAGCACAGCATCTACATGCTTAGCAAATGCCTGTAATACTTGTACATCTGCACCACTGAGTATAGCGGCAATATAAGAGCCTTCCCCGGCCTCGAGCGTATCAACCGCATGCAGAAAACCTGCTTCGGAAGAAAGAAACGATAGAAGCCGGATTTTCGCTGAATCCGTCTCACGCTTTGGAAGCGTGAAAAAGGCGGCAACCGCTTCTGACGTCTCTGCTTCCCCATGTATAACTGTTCGGCCGCCAGCCTCTTCCTGCTCCAGCGCAAATGTACGTCCGCTTACGACTTGTAGCACATCTTCAACAACTGCACTTCCTGTAGGCAGCGCACCGGCACCTTTACCTGTAAACAACAAGTCCCCCACAATATCACCAGTTACAAAAACAGCATTATATTCGTTTTTTACTCCAGCCAACTGATGGCTATGCGGCACGAGTGTTGGACCGACACGCAAACTATAGCCGCTGCCTTGCCGCTCTGCTACTGCCAGCAGCTTCACACGGTATCCGAGCTTTCCGTATACTTCTATTTCTTCGCTTGTAACGGATACAATCCCTTCTCGCTCACTTGCGAGCGGCTGTGTCTTTCCTCCAAAACAGAGATGGCCTATAATCTGGATTTTATTAAACGCATCATATCCTTCTACATCCGCCGTCGGGTCCGCTTCCGCAAATCCCAATTCCTGCGCTTGCGCTAACACTTCTTCATAAGCAAGGTTTTCTTCTTCCATCTTGGTCAAAATATAATTGGTTGTTCCGTTTAGAATACCATATACACGCGTGATGCGATTTGCATGTAATAGTTGACTTAACGCGTTCAGAACCGGGATACCGCCGCCTACGCTCGCTTCATACAGCAAAGAGACATTCTGCTCTTCAGCCAAATGGTGCAGATGTGGACCATACGCGGCCAACATTTCTTTATTCGCCGAGACAACATGACATTGCCGGCTAATCGCTTCTTCTATATAGCCAAGCGTTGGGTCCAGCCCGCCCATCGCATCAATTATAATATCTGGTTCCCGTTCCCAAATCGTTTGAATATCCATCGTTAATACATCACTCTCTACCTCTACCTTGCGCGACTTTGCCGGATTACGCACCAGCGCGCCGACTACTTCTAGATCGGCCCCAAGCTGTTTACGAATACGTTCTCTATGTGTTTGCAGAATCGTTACCACCCCGGAACCTACTGTTCCTAATCCCAACAGGGCAATCTTCCATTTTTTCATCATTCATATCCTCCCAACGTTTTCTGCCTACAAAAATAAACAACCCTCTTCCGGAGAAGAGGGTTGGATTGTATATACCAAGTTCCTCCTCTCATCTTTCAAAGCTTCGCAAAGCTTTGATGGAATTAGCACCTTTCAGGCTGCACCTGCGGTTGCTGAGGTTTCATCGGGCCATATCCCTCCACCTCTCTAGATAAGAGTGTCTTGCTTCGTATGCATTTGTTTAATTGTACATTATACTACCTTGTCTTGTCAGAAATGTCAAACCTAACAACATATTTGACAACACCTACTGCGCTACTTGAACCAGCTCAAAATCTGATCGATTAAATTTTTTAGGAATTGCAAAATTTCCTGTACGAGCGATTTCGCTTCCGGGTTGTTGTTCAAGAAGTCTTGAATTTGTCCTTTATAGCTTGAGATTTGATCAAGCGTTTTGTTCCAATCAATATTCAAATTTTGAATCTTACGCAGAATACTAACAAGTGATTCAATCTCCGAATCAGACAATTGCAGTCCCATCTGATTGGCCACATTGCGAATCATCTCACGCAGTTGATCATCAGACATATTACCGGTTTGTTTGGCAAGCTCAGCTTTCAGCCGGGTCAGAAGCTCAGCCGCTTTTTCTTTATCCCCGATTTGATCCCCGATTTTCGCCGTAGTTACCATCTCTTCGCTGGCGACTTTTTTCTGGTTCTCATCGATTTTCGTACCGGTCACCGTCTCGTATGCTTTCATGATACCGGTCAATGCTGCTGTTCCGGATACCGGTGACGGAGCATCAATTTTCACTATTGCATCCTTCACGCCTGCAGTCGCGAGCGCATTCTCGTACATCGCTTTGCTGACCCATGTGATATTGTTTGTCTGTACGTTAATGCCATTCCCTTGTTCGGCAACTTGAATCATGGCCGACGAAAGAGCTCGGGTTCCAATGACGCTTTTACTAAGCAATCCGTCAAGGTATTTATGTTCTTCCTGATTCGTTACAGTAATCTCCTGCGCTCCGCTTGGCGCACCAAACCGGCCTTTAATTTGCTCTTTCTGTGCCGGTGTCAAATTGTGACCGTATGTTACAATCGTATCGCCCGGTGCCGCATCTGCATATGCAGTCGCCGTCGTTAGAAGAAAAAGAAGCAGGGCTAAAAACAACTTCCTCACTTCCGTCACTCCTCCCCAATAAAAAAATAACTTGCTGGATATAAACCTGTCCCTTGCGCTCAAGAGCAGAACACGCGCAGGATATGTACACCCGCTATATTCTTAGCGCCAGTTTGGTTCATACCTTCTGATTATAGCACAGGAAAAAAAAGAGGCTAGTACCATATTTATGCGTATTCTGTACATTACTATATACATCTGATTTGATAAATCAACAAATTTTTATGGTGAGAGGTAAGAAAAGAAGGAAGGGCGGTGGGCGAGAGCGGTCGGAAAATGACACGCTGGCCTTTCTTCTGCCGGATCGCAGGGCGCATCCAACCTCTTCTTTTTTCCGAATTTCCTACTTCCCACCACATTCCCCTGTCAAAATATCAAGTGTAATTTATATACATACACCAGCAAACTTACTTACCTGCCTCTGTTCGCTTCCTACCTACTTAAATATACGATACAATCTATGAATTAGTTGCCTGAACTATGAATTTTATTCTTTTTCCTTCATTAAAAAAGCCTCTCTTCGTAATGAAGAAAGACTGATTGTTCATTGTATATATTTCCTATACCCAAATGCCAAGTGTTCTTCATATAGCATTTAACACTGGACCCATCTTTTGATTATAAAGAAGCTTGATACTCCATATTCCAGTACTTCGATTGAATTTCCTTTACCTGATCCACATACTGTTTTTGAATATCATACAATTCATTGGTAGGGATTTTATACATAGCAGCAATAAACGGATCTTCGACTTCCGTTCGGATACCACTCATTTCTTCCACAATCGCAAGCGAGCAGAAAGGGACATACGGAGCACTATAGCCACCTTCATGGCAAGCGACGAGACGCCCATCGCAATGCTTATCAGCCAACTTTAGCATAAAAGAAGTGAATGTACGAAATCCTTCGGCAGTTACCATCATTCTGGCAAGAGGATCGAACATGCTCGGGTCTTGTCCGGCGGAGAGTAGAATTAGCTCTGGTTGAAATTGGTCGACAATCGGCTTAACCACCGTTTCAAAGGCATACATGTACCCTGCATTTCCAGTTCCGGCTGGAAGAGGAATATTCACGTTGAATCCCTCTCCTTCTCCTTCTCCAACATGCTCTGCAAGCCCTCTTTCTGGCGGGAAATTCATCTCTTGATGAAGAGAAATAAACAGCACTCCGGACTCATCATAAAAAGCACTCTCTGTACCATTTCCATGATGCACATCCCAATCTAGAACAAGAATTCTTTTCAAGTTATACGTCTCACGGGCATATGCAGCGGCGATAGCGACATTGTTAAACAAACAAAACCCCATGCCGAGTTCTTTTTCTGCGTGGTGGCCTGGTGGGCGTGTAAGAGCGTATACGTTATCGACTTGTCCTGTCATGACAGCGTCTACTGCCGTAAGTGCCCCTCCGGTTGAAAGAAGTGCAATCTCATAGGAACCGGATCCGACAAGCGCCAGCTCCCCAGCATCTCCACCCGTTGTATCACTTAACTTTTTTACTTTATCAATGTATTCCGATGTATGGTACAGTTGAACTTGCTCTCTCGTTGCCAAACGAGGTTCAAGATATGTAAGGCTTGAAGATAGACCGCTGCGTTCCAGCAAGTTTTTAAACCGCCGTTTGGTTGCCGGGTTTTCAGAATGAATGTCACTTTCTATCCATCCGCCCGGTGGAAGAAACAAAGCTCCATTACCTGTATCATGCCAAAAATAGCTCTCGTGACAAACAAATCCTGTTTTCCGCATGTATCTTACCTCCTACAGCTTATTATTTCATTGAATTTTTAGAAAATTAATGGATTTCTTAGCTGTTTGTTTTTATAATTATGGCAGAATAATAAACAAGAACCAATTACCCGAAAGGATAATTAAAGCAGAAGGCATTTCAAATCCATACGCTTCACGAAAGGGGTCGGCTATGAATTTTTCAAAAAAAGAGTACGAACAAATTTTTCATTTTCTCAATGAAATTCGTGTTCCACCCTCCCTTTTCCGAAAAAAAGTCCAAACATCGCTTGCTGATTTATTCGGTTATAGCCGCTCTATATTTTGGTTAGCCGATCATCACGGAAACCTTTACAGCCCAGAGATTTGGAATATTTCTGATCAAGTTCTTTATGATTATATGGAATGCTTTTTTCAATATGATATCTTGCACCCAAAAAAACAGTTAGCTACCTTCCCTACCTACCCGGCGCTGCGTATAGATGATGTTATGTCACTGCCAGAATATGAAAAAACAAATTACTATTCCATGTTCATGCGTAAATATAATTACTATCACGAGATGGTTGTATATTTTATGGACGAGGGCAAGTTGTGTGGCGTAATAGGAATGGCCCGGTTACAAGAAGAAAAGCCTTATACCGAAAAGGATTGTAAGCGTTTAACTTTTCTGTCTAACCATATCAGCCACGTGCTGGGCAATTATATGCGCCTGGAGGATATAAGCTATCAAAAAAGGTTGCTGGAAGCACGTACAAACGTTTCAACTACCGGGTTTGTACTCGTTGATTACACTCATAACATTCACTTTGTTAATGAAGCTGCTCAACATATCTGTCAGACATTTAAAAGAGGTGCATCGTCAATTGAAGAGTTTTTACATTACTATGTGTATTCTCATCCCAATTGGAAGGCAGGAATAAATATAAAAATCAGTTTTCCAGGGAGTGAGCATTGGACCTTGCAGGTCGTGCCTGAAATAAAAGGCATCTTAACCGATCACCCCAATCGATATGGTATCTACCTTTTCTCTGAAGAAGAAATGGAGCAAAAGACAGTAGAACAAAGATTGTCCAGGCGAGAGCTGGAGATTTGCGAGCTGGTGATAAAAGGACGTACGAACGAGCAGATTGCCAATGAGCTCTGGATTAGCATTAACACTGTTAAAAAACATTTAAGAAATATATACGAGAAACTTAATGTTGCCAATCGGACAAGCCTGGCATATAAGCTCACCGCTATATTCAACTAAGACAGCTTCGCCTGCATGTTTGAAAACAAATACGCTCTGCTTTTTCTGCAGAGCGTTGTCTTTTCCTTTATCCCATTTCACCCATCTTAATCACAGGCTTTCCACTATCATTCTTCAAGAAATTGTACATTCAGATAGTTCTCAAACAACTTAGTGATTTCAAAAGCGGTATGGGAAGAATCAAAGTTTTCAAAAATATGTTCGCACTCTTCTCTATACGCCATGGACTCCTCATAATGTGCAATATGTCGTTTGATATCCTCTTCTGAATCACCGCGCTTTTTTTGTCGCTCAATTACCGTGTCACTATCAGCATAAATAAAGAAACGAACTACCTTATCACCGTATAACCTTTTAATTGTTTCCGTTCCTTCAGCGTTTAACACCATAATGACGCTTTGTTTTTCTTTAAATAAAGAGGTAATATCCGACTCTTTAATCCCATAGTGATATCCGTCCAAAACAACACTCTCTAAGAACTCGTTATTTTTCTCAGCATGATGAAACTGCTCTTCCGTAATGAAATGATAGTCATGCCCTTCCACTTCCATTGGCTTCTTTGGTCGGGTAGTGTATGAAACGACATGAGGGATGTCAAGACTGCGGAAAATCATTTCAGCAATCGTTTTACGACCTGCTCCATCGGGACCTGTAAATACGAAGATAAATTCTTTTTCCTTTAAGTTAAACATATCTTACAACCTCCTCGGAAAAATATAGGAATAACATATAATTAATCAGGAAATGTAGGTCATACAAATTATATTCTAGACACGCTCAAAATAAGAAACAAAATTTACCATTTTCAAAAAAACGAACCCGTACACCAGTGAAATATCAACTACATGTCAAAGGCTTTCCTACTCGTGTGTAAATCATTCTATTGATTACACCTTGTTTTTCTTTAATTATTAATATAACGTTCAAAAACAAAACCGAAATCCTTACTACTATATTTCTCCTTCATATCAACAAGCCAAGAAAAAGCAGCCTGGTTCAATCCTTTAAACTGCTCAACTAGATTACTTTCCGTACTTGTGATACGCGTTAATGTCGTGGAAGCTAATTCAAGACTTTGTTTTGCAAATTCTAAAGCCCTTTCATTTTCATGTGAAATTTCAGCAATTTTAAGCAGTGCTTTATATAAATCTTTTAACTCTTCCAGATGCTTTTTATGCACATCAATCGAGTATCGTTCAGAACCCATATTAAATTTAATTTCCACATCCAAATCCACCGTTCCGGCTGTTTCAAGTACCACATTTGAAATTTGGTGAGTATGATAAGAATATCGACGGAGCGTGCGCTTTTTACTTGTTGCGCTTGTTCCATCAAGGTGAATAAGGGCTTTATTGGTAAAACAGTATTCATCGGATTTTGATTTAATTAGAAAGAAAATTTTCTCGTTATCTTCTTGCATAACATAATCGTCTACATCCGCTTTATCGTAATCTTCTGGTTTTATTACTGTTCCTACATCACTAAGCCCAAGCATATCAGCTGCTACTTTTCCAAACATGTTATCAGCCCTTTCTCGGTTACATTAAATACCATTTATTTCAACATTATTATACCATGAATTTGGATTAAACAATGATAACGAAGTCTCTGCCTTAGGAGAAAATCATGTCGATGTATCAAGGTAGATATATAGTATACTTATAAAGCAGATAGGAGGAGAGACAGTTGAATATAAATGAATTCCAAACCTGGATTGGCGAATTTTACAAGCAACGCGGGTGGACAAAGTATGGGCCGTTTATTCGGATGGGCTTTCTTGCAGAAGAAACAGGGGAATTGGCGAGAGCTGTACGCGCCATTGAAATCGGTAGAGACCGTCCGGATGAAACAGAGAAAGCGGAAGGTGAACAAAGAAGGGAACTCATCGAAGAGTTAGGAGACGTACTCGGGAATATCATATTACTGGCCAATCTTTATGACCTTACTCTTGAAGAAGTAATGGAAGTACATAAGGAAAAGTTATTGAAAAGATTTCAAGATAATGAATAACCTCGCCCCTAAAACATATAATGCCCCCTCTGGATATTCTCTGAAGGGGGCATTATACCGTTTCTTTGCTTGTATGCTATGGTAATTAGGCTAAATGTAAAAGCACTACAATCATACATAATACAAAGACAATAAAAGCATGGGATGCCATTTTGATGGGATGATGAGCACGAAAAATATGAGTATAAATAGCTCCCGCCATGAATATCGCCAGCACTATGCCCGATACAATAGCAAAGTATGGAATCCAAATACCACCAATCATCCCTGCCGCCCCAAGTATCTCAATTATTCCTATCAAAAACATGAGCCACTTTGGATATCGATAAGCGTTCCAATGTTCAACCATCATTTTTGCACGAGATAACTTTAATGTGCCAGCAAATATAAAATCCAACGCAAGAATAATTTGCAAAACAATCGAAGCGATTTTCATCCACATCTCCCCTTTATATAATGTGCATCAGGCTACGGTTTCTCTCTCAAAACACTTCCATGTGCAAACATTCCATACATCAATAAATGGACAACCTGTGCCGCCAGACTTTCTGCATTACTCTTTTTTGAGAACAACTGCGAAACAGTAAGACGTTCTACTATTCCAACCAAACATTCTGCAACGATCTCCATCGACAAATCAGGATGAAAATATCCGGCTTGCTGTTCTGCCCGCAAGTTTTCTACAACCATAAAAGCTAATTCTTCCTTAATCTTCTTGGCCTCCGGTGTTTGAAAGAGTCCAATTCGTGTTAGGTTCGGATTTTCGGCCAAAAATCGAAACAAAGTTTCTACTGCAAACAACACACGTTTAGGAACATCTTCTGTTTCGATTCCTGGTTCCATGCGAATTGTTTTCATCATCATGCGCAAGCGTTCATGGAAGTCATTTACCACTTCATCAAAAATGGCTTCTTTGCTTGAAAAGTAAAGATAGAAAGCAGGTTGGGTTAACCCGGCCCGTGTAACAATCGTACTCACTTTCGTTTTATGGAAACCTTGGTTAGCAAACTCGTCGATAGCAGCAGCAAGTAACCGTTCTCGGCTTTCTTTTCCTTTCCATCCTTTTTCACGTGCCAATTTGTAATTAGCTCCTTTCAGGCTTATTGCTTACATAAATGATAATCATTCACAAAAATATTACTTATGAGTAATATAAAGTAAGTGCTGTGCATTTTTTCAGAAAACAAAAAAATAGGCCTCCCGTTTATATCGGGAGGCTTTCATCGTATAGCTTATGCTGCTTATTGAATGCGGCCGCTCAATTGCTGTTCAGCCATTTGCACAAGGCGTTTTGTGATTTCTCCGCCTACAGAACCATTTTGGCGGGATGTTGTATCCGGGCCGAGTTGTACACCAAAAGAAGATGCAATTTCATACTTCATTTGGTCAAGTGCCGCGCGCGCTTGTGGTGCAACCAGATTGTTGGTATTTCTGTTTTGCTGTTGTGCCATGATGTGAAACCTCCTGTGGTTATTTATGGTTGAGAGTATCCTTACATTGCCTCATTGAGAAAGATTTTATACATCATTTCAGGAAAAAAATCAAAATATCGGCACAGCTCGCATAATTCTAGATGGATCATTCTATATATTCAAGAAATAAAAGATTCCCCCTGTCAAAAAGCTGACAGGGGGAATCTTTTATCTTAGGCGCACTGCTATACGAGCGAAATATCGATATCGTACTCCATCCGCTTCGCGGTCATCTGAGCTACCTCTGCCCCTAATAACCTCTTAACAATATGAAACGCCATATTAATACCGGCAGAAATTCCTCCGGATGTAATAATTGTTCCTTCATCAACGAATTTTACATTTTTTTGAACTATTACGTTAGGAAATTCATTTTGTAATCGTTCGTAGCTGGCCCAGTGTGTTGTCGCATGTTTACCATCTAACAACCCTGCTTTCGCTAACAATAGCGCTCCTGTACATACCGATGTCATGAGTTGAACGCTCTGCATGCGATCTGTAATCCATTGTATGAGCTCATTGTTATGAACTTCACGTTCGCGTGCTCCCAACCCTCCGGGAATAACCAGAATATCAAATTGCGGAGCATTGGAAAAGCTGTAATCAGGCTGTACCTTCAGTCCATTTCTTGCATGAACCATATGCCCTGTTTCCGATATGGTTTTTACGATAAATGGCTTCATATCTTGTGTACTCGCATGTTGATCTGGGTGGGCGGTAACAGACAATACCTCAAAAGGGCCTGCAAAATCCAATACTTCTACATCATCAAAGAGCACTATGCCTACAGACCATTGCTGTTCCATATTTCCCCTCCCTCTTTTTATTTCAGCAAAAACTCAATTAATTGTATATTTTACAATCATTTCTCCCCATGGAGCTATGCCCATTTCAACAAAACCAACGCTCTTATACAACCGCTTTGCATTCTCGTTATCCGGGTTATATCCAATGAAGATAAAGTTGGTTCTATTTTCTTTCTTTTCGATTTCCTCAATGACCTTTAGTAAGGCAGCTTTTCCAAATCCTTGGTTTTGAAACTTCTGATCAGTCATAATTCTATATATCCAGTAGTTGCCGTCATCCGGGTCAACTCCAAACATCGTAAATCCAATCATTATTTCATTTAAATAAATACCATAAGATTCGAATCCCGGTAAGAATTGCATTTCAGCAATTGAATACAAATTGGATACAATGAAATTTTCTTGTTCCTTCTTAACTTTTAACTCAATGCATTCTTCCCAGTTGGTTTTATCAATTTCTCTCAGTAAAATTTCCATTCAGATTCCTCCCGTTCACCGTAGAGCCCTCCGCTGATGGAAGTTTTACTTTATCATTTCTCTACGGTTATTTTTTATCACCATCGACATACAATAAGAAACAAATAGCTTGAGCATTTTTCATACCACATCACTCCTTCCAGATATATCATTCTATTTTTCCATTATACAGGAATTTTTATCCTTATAGCTTAGAAAAACATATTTTTTCAATTTCCGCAACAAAATTTTCTATATCTTCCTTTGTTGTATCAAAGGCAGTCATCCAACGTACCTCCGATTTTTCCTCGGACCATACGTAGAAGGAATACACCTCTTGAAGGATTGAAATATACTCTCGCGGAATGATAGCAAAAACGGCGTTTGCCTCTACTTCCTGGGTAATTTTAATTTCCGGTATGTTTTCGATTTTACCAGCTAAAAACTTTGCCATATCATTAGCGTTTCTGGCATTGCGCAACCATAAATCGTTAGATAATAACGCCTCAAACTGGGCGGCAATAAATCTCATCTTCGAACCAAGCTGCATTCCTTGTTTTCGAATATATTTGAAATCAGTTGCTAGACTCTTATCAAAAAAAACAATGGCTTCCCCGATCATTAGTCCGTTCTTCGTGCCGCCAAAAGACAAAACATCAACACCTACATCAACCGTGATTTCCTTAAACGTTAGTTTCAGGCTTGCTGCTGCATTAGATAGCCTTGAACCATCCATATGTAGAAGCATCCCATGTTCATGGGCAAAGGTAGCTATAGCTTGAATTTCTTCCGGTTTATACACTGTGCCGAGTTCGGTAGGTTGGGCGATAGAAATCACTTTCGGTTGACTATGGTGCTGATCACCGAAACCGGTTAGATGCTGTTTAATAAGGTCAACATGTAGCTTTCCATCCTCTGTTGGCAAAGTAAGAGTCTTGCAGCCGGTAAAGTATTCAGGTGCACCGCACTCATCAACATGAATATGAGAGGTTTCAGCACAAATAATGGAATTGTATGATCTGGTTATCGCTTTTAAACCCAGCACATTTGCTGCGGTACCATTAAAAACAAAATAAACATCAATATTGTCGCCAAAATGTTCCTTGAATTTTGAAACAGCGGCTTCTGAATATGGATCATTCCCATAAGAACTGACATGATTCACGTTTGCCCGGATGATGGACTCCATGATTTCAGGGTGTACACCTGAGTAATTATCACTGGCAAAACTTTTATAAAAAGGCACCTTTGCTTCCCCCTATATTAAAATTTTCATTGAATACTACGAATCCCACTACAAAAGGGCGATTTATGTCCTGTTATTGCCTTTCTTTTTCTGAAGAATCAACAAGGGTGATACCTTTACATCGTACAATGCTTTTTAATTATTGTAAATGCAACATTAAAATTATTACTTTTAACTACTCAACCTTTTTTGCGGAATTGAATGTACAAGCATAAAGAATAATTTTCTATTTTTTATGAATATATAGAAACTATGTGTATATACCTACGTATATAGATGCAGGAAGTATGAATCACTCTTTAGTAGAATAAGGCTTATTTTTACAGAAGCACCACCACCAACCAATCTGGTCAGTGTCCTCATTAAAAACTGGATACATAAGGTGCTTTCGTTTGCATCCCTTGCAATAAGCAGATTGAGCCGTTTCTAAAGAAGGGCGATTCTGTGGTATCCAGGTAACCTGCTTCTCATCGCGTTTTCTTTTCATCGGTATTACCTTGCCCATGCTTCCATCCCCTTTCGGATAGGAGGTGAGTACTAATGGATATAATTTCTACAATTCAGGCGTGCGGAGCCCGCAAAGAAATGGTCTATATTACGTATGAAGGCCAGGAACGCTTAGTAGAACCATATTCTTTTCGAGATGGCGGTTTACAGTTTTTCGCCTGGTGCCGTATGCGTAAGAACATTCGCAGTTTTACTGTAACTAAGATTACAGCAGCACGTCCATCCGGTCTTGTATACGGACCAAGATATCCAGTAGAATTTTGAGTGAACTACTCTCCATTGAAATGGAGAGCTTCTGTTGGGCAGACCAGATGGCCTGATTACATAGGACCAACAGAATTTTTCATGCTTCAGTGAGGCGGGCCTTACCGCAAAGAAAACGGCGTGGCCTCTTGTTCTCAAAGAACTCCCACATTGCCGTAGCCCCAAGGTCTTACCGCCTCTCGACATGCACACCCCGTCGTTCCAACGGTGGAAAATAAAAGCAATGGATTACGATCCAAGCTTTCAGAGTCCCTCCTGTTTGATATTCATCGCAGCATTTTCATCTCGTTCATGTTTCTTTCAATCTCTCTTATGAGTTGATAAACCAGTATTAAAAAAGCAACCTCCTTGGCTAATACCAGAGCGGTTGCTTTTATTTATAATCTTCTTTTAATTTGTTACATTTTGGGCTCAATCACAATTTCAACGCGCCGATTTTTTTTGCGGTCTTCCTCAGTATTATTAGGAGTTATAGGTTGACTTTCACCATACCCTTTTGTGCTTATATGGAGACTCCCTTTTCCATTATTCTTTTCTAGATATCTCTTAACCTCATTTGCCCTTCGTTCAGAAAGAGCAGTATTATATTTCTCTTCGCCTACGTTATCAGTATGACCGTTTATTTGTACCTTTGCCCCTTCATATTTTTTGAACACTTCACCTATTTTATCCAATACTTCCTGCGCGCTTGGTTTTAATTCACTCTTATCAAAATCGAACAGAACAGTATCAGGAATTTGGATTGTAATTTGTTTATTATCAGATGTGATAGAGAGGTCTGGTACATCTATCTGTGGAGCCTCTATCCGTGGAGCCTCTATCTGTGGAGCCTCTATCCGTGGAGCCTCTATCTGTGGAGCCTCTATCTGTGGAGCCTCTATCTGTGGAGCCTCTATCTGCGGAGCCTCTATCTGTGGAGCCTCTATCTGTGGAGCGTTTATCTCCGGGACGTTTATTTCTGTTGCTTGTTTTTCTTTTTCTCCACATGCAGAAAGCAAAAAGCAAGAAAATAACAGTAGAAATCCTACATTTTTCTGTTTTAACATGCTTTATTTCCCCTTTATTACAATTTTCTTTTTCTTACTAAACGTATGAAAAAGAAAAAGGTTACTTATTTATCCATATTTCTATATAGGAAATGCATAATGTCCTTTCCAATCGCCATACTTTTTAATAGCTTCTTGTTCACATAATGTAAATGCCGTCACTTCTTCATCCACATCTAGAAATATATGTATTTCTCCGCCGATTTCTGATTCGCGATAATAAGCCCCTTTCGCTCCATATATTTTCGCCCATTGTTCCGCTGTTTTTTCCTTTATAATCATTTTCTGCCCGTCTTTTTCAATAAGAAATCCTATTACATCCTTCGTACCGTCAATAATAACTCCGTAAAATGTAATCACTATATCTCATCCTCTTCCTCGTATCAATATCAGGCTTCTGTTCTTTGACAATATACTATGATTTCCTCAAATCGTATAGACAGATGCTTTCCTTTCCCTAAGAATTCTGACACAGAAATTTTTTTGTAACTTTATCTCCTTGTCCTTCGTAATAATAAATGTAGTAAACTCCCTTGCTTTGCCCCTACTGCTGACAGACGGTAGGGGCATTTTCATGCTTCACTTTATTCGATGAACGATAATAATACTTATGTTTGGAATCATCAAGAGGCCTGTTTCGGTCGTTCAAATGTATATGTTTTTCTCCAATGCTTACCACCATCAGAAGTAGTATACATCTCTGAAGGCTTGGTATTGTCCGTACAAATCAACCATCCATGATCGGCATCGGCAAATGCCACCAGCTCTTCGCCATAACCATCGAACGATTGATTGCCATTAACCCACGTTTTTCCACCATCCTTTGTCCAACCAATCGTATTCGGCTTATCACATGCCATACACTGACCGCCCATAAAAGTGACCTTTCGATTGACTACATATAAAGGACCCGGTTGGGAACCGGCATTCTTTGGCCCTGCTGTATAATCCATCTGGAACCCTGGAGCGGGTCCACCACCAGCTGTAGAATTGGCCAGTACCGTTTGCCAGCTCTGTCCGCCATTGGACGTATGGAACAAGGAATATGATGTTTGAGTCATCCCAGAACCTCCAATGCATTCAATCCAAGCATCATCTGTTCCAGCTGAACGAATCAGTGCATTACTAAGCGGCTCAACCGTTTTACGAGACATAACTATCCTCCACGTTTTTCCTCCGTCTATCGTTCGTTTCACTTCTATTTCATCTTTTCCCTGCGTCACAGCCCACCCATGCTCCCTATCATGAAAGTAAGCATCTCCTACTGTATATTTCGGAATTGGAAGAGGTGTCCAGGTTTTACCTCCATCCGTTGTTCTCTCATTTGCGCTGAATCCCTCCTCTTTTGAGACAAAATGCAAGAATCCATCGTTCGGCACTTTTCCTGCTACTATCCAGTTCCTTCCTCCATTCGTTGAGCCAAGCAGTTTAGAGCCTTGGCCTAATGTCGCCCATACATCTTCACCATTCAATGCAAACAATTGATTAATTGTTCCTGTTCCCTGGTATTGAACGTTCCAGCTTTCTCCTCCGTTTTCGGTTTTGGCAATCCACCCCTCTCCACCGATCCAACCAGACTGAGAATCAGCTGACCGTACAGCCGTTACTTTCCCCATTTGAACATCGGTCAATGTCTTAGCTGTCAGTTTTGATTTCCGATCTGATTCTTCGGTTGATTTCACTGTCTGATTTGAGGTTGTCTCTTCCGTTCGATGATCTGACGCTGTTGAAGAATTGTTGACCAGGCTGCTGTCTTTATCAGCCTGATTTGTGCTTTCCATATTCTGTTGGCACCCTGCTAAGAGGATTAAAAACAAGACGAGAAGGATTGGTAATTTTCCTTTTAACAAGCGAGTCATTTTCATCTACTCCTTTCTTTTATCCTTCATTCCCATAGCAAATATTTCAAAACCAAGCTTCTCATAATAAGGAGTATTTTCCTCTATGCAAAATAACTGAACATGCAAGTTTGCATTACGACTTTTTGTGACTAACTTTCGAACCATTTCGCTGCCAATTCCTTGATTTCGATAATTTGGATGAACAACTACACCACACAGGTATGCGTTAATTAAGCCATCTGAAATGATACGACCTGTACCAATTAGCCGATTTTGATCGTAAGCACTAATAACGTACCAGCTTTGAACCATAGCTTGATGTAAAAGTTCTTTGGACAAATTCAGGAATTCATTCCAGCCTACACAATTATATAGGGCAAATAAAGTATCTGGGCTAGGAAGCTTATCCGTATATCTAATTTCCATATTTTGAAACATTATTGCACCCCTCCCTTTGTTTTTCAACTCTATTCTTACATAAAAACGCCCCCGGCTAAAAATGCCGAGGACGCTTATCCTATCGTTATCTTACTCTTACAGCTGTTCCTGTCGCAATGCACATCATCATTCCGTCACGCAGCGTTTCAAAGTCTAGGTCGACTCCGACAACCGCATTGGCACCCAATGCGTTCGCCTTGTTCGTCATCTCTTTAATGGCCATCTCTCTACCTTCAGCCAATTTACTTTCGTATGCGCCGCTGCGGCCGCCAATAATATCCGTGATACCAGCGAGGAAATCCCTTACTACATTGGCTCCCATTATGGTCTCACCTGAGACGATCGAGATGTATTCTTCAATTTCTCTTCCTTGAATTGTCGGCGTTGTCGTAATAATCATATCCGTCATTCCTCCTCTAAGAGAATATATACTCATTATCTTTCCCTATTCTCTACGTTTTAGCTTTCAGTACGTTCCAAAAATTTATCTCGGTTCAACCAACACTAATGGAAATTTCACTTCATTTTCTTCCTTACTCACTTCGTGTTCGGTACAATGTTCCGCTCATCAAACACGCGCTTTACAACAGTCAATGCACCGCATGCTTTTGGAAATCCAGCATATGCTGCACAGTGCATGACCAGCTCCAGTATCTCCTCCGGGCTCATGCCTACATTCAATGCGGCATGAAGATGAAAGGGTAGTTGTTCAGTAGCTCCTTGCGTAATTAAAGACGTGAGTGTAATTACCTCGCGCTGCTTCAAATCGAATGCAGAGCGAGAATATATGTCACCGAATCCAAATGCGATCATCATATGCCCGAAATCCGGATGGAACTCGCCCATCCCTTCGATCATTCGCACATCTTCCTCTCCTGCCATCTTCTGTAACGTCTGCAATCCTCTCTCGTATCGTTCTTCGTTTGTCATTTTAGGATGTACCGGCACTTTGCTTCCCCTTTTCCCTTGTTAGATTATCCTCGGCTCATCGTTGGTGGAACTTCAAATGGATCAACCATTACTTCAATCACCGTTGTTTTCGACTCCCGAAGCGCCATCTGCACCGCTTCGCGCAATTGTTCCTCACGCTCGCAGCGGAAAGAAGACGCGCCCATTGCTTCCGCATATCCCGCTACATGTAGCGGAGTCTGATATGTAGTTCCCACAGCATGCCCAAGATGCTTTGCCATTCCTTTGTCGACCATATCAAGCCGACCGTTGTTCAGCACTACGAAGATTACGTGAGCTCCGTATTCTACAGCGGTGGAAATCTCTGCTCCATGCATAAACGTACATCCATCTCCCGTCAGACATACGACAGGTGTCTTCGGCAGTGCTATTTTTGCACCGACAGCATACCCGATTCCATGGCCCATCGCTCCGAAAACATCATCAAAGAAAAATGTTCCCGGCTTTGTAATATCGAAATGACGAATCGCATAAAACGTATGGCTTCCGTCGTCGCCGAATACGACTGTATCTCCCGGAAATTCAGAACGCAGCACCCGCATAACATTTGCTGCCGACATATATGCATCTGTAGATGTATCTTGTATTTCATCGTCTGGCAACTGTATCTCAAGCAAGCGATTCTCCTTCTTGTCCGTAAGTTGCTCTAGTACCGCTTGAAGATTTACCTTTATATCTCCGATGACAGGGATTGTAGGAACAGGAAGACTCTTCCCGATAAATGTCGGATCAGCATCAAATTGAATGATTTGTTTTGGGTACAGGTTAGGTTGCAAGCCTGCCAGAGACATATCACTCAGCTTTGTGCCAAGAACAATCATCACGTCTATCCCTTCTTCGAGATATACCTTCGACGCCTCTGTACCACCTAAGCCGAACGCGCCCAAAGATAATGGATGATTAGATGGAAAAACCCCTTTTCCCCCAGGCGTGGTCATAACCGGAATTTGCAGGCGGTGCGCCAGCGCTTCCAGCTCTCCATAAGCTTCGGCAGCATGTACACCTTTTCCGACAAAGAGGACAGGCCTTTTTGCTGACTGTACCATTTCGGCGGCTTGCTTAAGATTCGTAGACATCACAGAAGGAAAATGGCTTGGTAAAGGCAGAACAAAAGATTCAATTTCTTCCGCTAATACATCAGCAGGGATGGACAAATGAACAGGCCCCCTGCTTCCCTCATACGCTTTCTCTACAGCGTGCTCAAAATACATGCGGAATAGCTCTCCCCGTTCTACGCGTGCACTAAAGCGAGTTACGGACTCGAACATTCTCACTACATCCGTACCGAAAAACGTAGAATCCTGCCCTAGCGCCTGACCAGTGTTCCTCATCGATGGGTGACCTGTAAGGAACAGAACCGGCAGATGATAGGCTTTGGCCTGACCAGCAGCCGTTAACAAATTTGTTGCACCCGGGCCCGATGTGCCGATGGCCACCCCCATCGTTTTGTTAGCCATAGCATAGCCAGCCGCTTCATACCCAGCCCCGGCTTCATGCTTGCTTAGTACAAATGTAATACCTTTCTCATCCAGTTCTTTAATAAGCGGAGTCACGGGTTTTCCGGGAATTCCAAAAACATGTGTTATTCCCCATTCTACAAGGTGCTGTACCAACAACGTTGAAACCTTTTTCACTTCTTACTCTCCCTTACGTATGTTTAATATCTATTTTTTGTCTGTCTCTGTAGTTCAACGAAATTTTCTTCAAACTCTTTAGCAGCAATTGGCTTGCTGAAATAATATCCCTGAACTTCATCGCATTTTTTGCATTGTAGAAAACGCAGTTGTTCTTTTTCTTCTACGCCTTCTGCAATCACTTCGAGCCCTAGATTGTGCGCCATTGCAATAATTGTTTCGACAATGCTTGCGTCATTGACATCCGTCATAATCTCACGTACGAATGACTGATCAATCTTCAAACGATGAATCGAAAATTCTTTTAAATAATGCAGCGAACTATACCCTGTACCAAAATCGTCAATACTAATCTGGACACCCAACTCATGCAGCTGTCTAAGCGTCGGAATCGTATAATCGACATCCATCGTCATCGTCTCGGTAATCTCAAGCTCCAAAAATTGCGGTGCCAATCCCGTTTCTTCAAGCGTTCGCTTGACTGTTTCGACCAGGTTGGACTTGAGGAATTGCTGGGTTGATAAGTTAACGGCTACCCGAAAATCCGGAAGACCAAGCTCCTGCCAGCGCTTATTTTGAAGGCATGCTTCCCGCATCACCCATTCGCCGATTGGAACGATTAACCCTGTTTCTTCAGCGATAGGGATAAACTTGCCTGGCGAGACTAGGCCAAACTCTGGATGCTGCCAGCGTATCAGCGCTTCGAGTCCCCGGATATTTCCGGTTTTCACATCAACTTGAGGCTGATAATGCACAATGAATTCTTGCTTTTCCAATGCCCTGTGCAAAGAGTTTTCCAAAGTAATTCTTTCATATGGCTCGGTATGCATATTCTCTCTGAAAAACACATAATTATTTTTCCCTTGCTCTTTGGCGCGGTACATAGCGGTATCAGCATGCACCATTAGCGTCTCCGCGTCCTCTCCATCGTGTGGATAGGTGGCGATCCCTATGCTTGCTGTAATGTGAAACTCGTAGCCGTCCATATTGAACGGTTCCTTAAACGTCTCAATAATACGCTCGGCTACTCGGACTGCATCTGTCGCCTCTTTACTATCAGGCAACAAAAAAATGAACTCGTCTCCGCCCATTCGGCCTACGATATCGTTCGCTCCAAGACAACCTTCCAATCGTTTGGCTGCCTGCTGCAGCAGCAAATCTCCATTGGAATGGCCTAACGTGTCGTTTACTAGCTTAAACCTGTCGAGATCAATGAACATGAGCGCCATTTTTCCGGTATTTTCTTTCGCCTCGTTTATATATTCCAGCATTTTGTTCTTTATATGCCTGCGGTTCGGCAAACCCGTTAACTCATCATGGTAGGCAAGGTAATTATATTTCTCTTCAGCTTCATACCGTTCCGTAATATTACGAAACTGTCCAAAGGCACCGATCATACATTGCTGCTGATCACGAATAGGCAATGCATCGAACAGGCAGACGAAACGCTCCGATGTTTCTTTCGCTTGCACAATAATTTCGATGTCTTCATACTTATCATCACATTGAAGCACACCTGAAATATACTCCCCTACCTGCTCCAGACAACAAACATTCTTTCCTATTATTTCTTGCTTTTTCAACCCCGTAATCCGCTCCGCGAACTGGTTGAATTCGATTACGTTGCCTTCCCGATCGGTGATGATAATTCCATTGCGCGCACTATCCATCATGATTTGATTCATAATATCCAGCTTTCGATTCTGCTTCCGAAGCAACAATTCTCTTTCAATTGAATCGACAGCAGTCGCAAGCATCGTCAACAAAAGGGGGTTTTGCTGCTCGGCAATCGTCATAATGCCAATGGCCCCTAACAAATTACCGATATCCGCATAATGAAAAGGAGCAGCATAACATGCACTTCCGTGCAATACTACATGGTAGTGATCATCGCCTACTAGTTGCACCGGATGATTTTCCTGCAAAGCTAGTGACACGACATTCATTCCCATATCTTTCTCAGCAAATTGAATGCCTGGCATAATTCCCAGATCGGCAACAAGCTCTTTAATCGTTTCGTCCCCATCCATCTGAAGAATAAACCCATTCTCATCCGCAATAATAATCAAAATGGGTGTGCCTTTTAGTGAGCCGAGAATTTTTCTGCCAAAAAATTGTACGACGGAAAGAATCTCCTCATATTCGAATCTTTTTTGTTCCAGTGCTTCTGCAGTCATTATTACTTTGGGCAGCCGTAGCTCTGTAGGATTCATCCCCATATTAAAACACCGCTTTTTAGCTTCCCTTACATATATAGGTTTTGTGTTGTATTTTGGCATTGCATATTCCCTTCTCTTCAAACTGATAAAGGAAGTAGAACGAGGTCTATCCTAACGTACTCATTATATCTTTCGTTGCAATCAACGCAATGCCCACATATTAAATCACACAAAATAATTATACAAATATGCCAAAAGACTTACTTTTATCCTATAATTTTTTCCTTATAAATACAAGCAGAAACAATCGAGGAAATAAATCCAATATACTTGCGAGAAAAAAGCGGAGAAACAATATATTCCTTGTTTCTCCGCTTTTTCTTTTTTCGCTTATGCTTTTTTAATGGCACGAATTTCACCGTCATTTACTTCAATGACGATTCGGGCAACTGCCTCTTCCTCAATCATTAGATCGGCAATCCCGTCTTCTACATGCTCTTGGATAACCCGGCGTAATGGACGAGCTCCAAACGCAGGATGATAACCCAATTTAGCCAATTTTGCTTTCGATTCTTGAGTGACAGTTACCTCAACACCTTGTTCTTTCAGATTTGCTGTAATGTCCTCTAGCATAATATCAACAATACGAACAAGGTCATCTTCAGTTAAATGATTAAATGAAATCACTCCATCAAAGCGGTTAAGAAACTCCGGTCTGAAATAGGACGTGAGCGAGTCCATAACCGTCGACGTTTTTGGTGCTTCCGCCCCAAAGCCTACTGTAATTTTCTTATCAGTCACTCCTGCATTGCTCGTTGCAATAATGACCGTATCTTTAAAGTTTACAGTGCGCCCCTGACTATCTGTTAAGCGCCCATCCTCAAGAATTTGCAGGAACATATTCTGAACATCTGGATGCGCTTTTTCAATCTCATCAAGCAAAACGATACTGTACGGATTTCGACGCACACGTTCCGTGAGTTGGCCGGCTTCTTCATGCCCTACATATCCCGGCGGGGAACCGATTAACTTGGAAACCGAGTGTTTCTCCATATATTCACTCATATCCAAACGGATCATGGAATCCTTTGTACCGAATAACTCTTCCGCAAGCGCCTTGGTCAATTCGGTTTTCCCTACCCCTGTCGGACCAACAAATAGGAAAGAGGCAATTGGTCTGTTTTTTGGTTTCAATCCCGTCCGACTACGGCGAATGGCTTTCGATACCTGACTCACCGCGTGAGATTGGCCAACTACCTTTTCTTCTAAATGAGTAGCCAGATTTTTCATTTTTGCTTGTTCATCGCTTTGCAGTTTTCTTACCGGAATTCCTGTTTTACGCTCAATAATCTGTTGAATATCCTCTACAGTGACAACAGCAGCCTGCTCGCTTCCATCTATTTCATCGAGCTTTGTAAGAATATGGTTTTCCTCATCACGAAGCTGGGCTGCATGCTCATACTCCTCTTTTGCCGTAGCCTCAACCTTCTCCTGGTTTATCTGTGCGAGACGGGAGCGTAGCTCTTCTGTATTCTGCCCAGAGGAACGCAGATTAATCTTAGAGCCTGCTTCATCAAGAAGATCAATTGCTTTATCGGGCAGGAAGCGGTCTTGAATATAGCGGTGGGACAGCTCCACACACGCACGAATGACTTCATCGGAATAAGCGACCTGATGATAGGATTCATATTTTGGACGAATTCCCTGCAGGATTTGGAGCGCTTCTTCTACCGTTGGCTCTTTTACCATAACCGGTTGTAGTCGACGTTCCAGGGCAGCGTCTTTTTCAATCTTACGATACTCTTTTAAAGTGGTTGCCCCAACAATCTGCAATTCCCCCCGAGCCAATGCAGGCTTAAGAATGTTCCCCGCATCCATAGAACCTTCCGCCGCTCCTGCACCTACTAGCAGATGAATTTCATCTACAAACAAAATGACATTCTTGCGCTTTTGTAATTCAGCAATCATTTGCTTCATTTTTTCTTCGAATTGTCCGCGGATGCCTGTGCCTGCTACAAGGGATGAGACATCAAGCGTATATATAACCTTATTACGCAGCTTGGTGGGAACGTGTCCTTCCACAATTTTTAAGGCCAAGCCTTCAGCGATTGCCGTTTTACCTACCCCTGGTTCACCGATTAAGACAGGGTTGTTTTTGTTTCGACGGTTCAAAATCTCGATTACGCGCTCGATTTCATTATCGCGTCCGATAACCGGATCGATAAGCCCCGCTTTTGCCGCTTCGCTCAAATTATTGCCTACTTCATCTAGCACTCCACCCTGATGTGGAGCCTGAGATTGTGCGCTTCCTTTTGCTTCGTATTGATCCATTGAAGGCATAGCGAAGTTTTTGAACCATTCATCAAATCCAGAGAAATGAGGAAGAGAGCCTGTATTCATGCCTGCTCCTGCCTTATTTCCCATTTTCGCATAGCAATCATGACACAAATACAGTTTTTGTGATTGCTCCTGATGTTGAATATTCAATAACACATTAGCTTGTTTTTGATTGCAATGTTGACAAAGCATGTACCTTACCTCCTGTTAAATGAATAAGTAAACGAATGTATGCAATTTCTTCTTGCATGTATTTTATATAACGATTTGTTACTTTTAATTTTATAATTTACAATTTGCGCTTTGACTTTGACTTACTTTGACCTTATGTAGTCATTATACTTTGACTTTGTTTGACTTTCAAGAGCTAATAAAAAATCGGCTCCTTTAGGCTTAGGAACCGAAAGACTGCCAGTCTGTATCTATTTTTTCTTTAAATGGGATTTTATGATTTTTCCGCCTGGGGTTCATCGAAAAGATTTTCTCTCCTCCGTGGTTCATCCTATCTTTCATCCGATCCATCATTTACAAGCTTCATATATCATTATATATTATTTTCAGAATATAATAATATTTAAAAGCTACTACTTCTCATTTACTTGATTCGTTTTCTGGCATCCGTTTTGCCAAGTTATGTCTATATACATCTGATTTGATAAATTGACAAATTCTCGTGGCGAGAGGGAAGAAAAGAAGGAAGGGCGGGAGCGGTCGGAAAAAGACACGCTGGCTTTTCTTCTGCTGGAGCGCAGGGCGCATCCAACCTCTTCTTTTTCTGAATTGCCTCCTTCCAACCGCGCTACCCTGTCAAAATATTAAGTGTAATTTATATAGTTGTAAAGGAGCGATATGATTGAACAAATAATCTAACGATAAGTATACCGATAATTAATCGAATTTTTAAAACTATATGAAAAGGAAGTGAGCAAAGTGCAGACCATTACAAAAAAGGTATGGGGCTATCGCCATGTTATTCTCATTATTCTCTGGCTGCTTTATATTATTAACTACTTTGATCGCCTGGCGGTTCTCACATTTCTTCCGTTTATTCAACAGGACTTGAACCTGACACCCGTGCAAGTTGGACAACTCGCCTCCATATTTTTCTTTGCCTACTCGATTGCCCAGGTTACGGCCGGATTTCTCGCCGATAAAATCGGTCCGAAGAAGGTCATGAATATTGCTATTATCGTATTCACAGCCGTTACCGCGCTTACTGGCCTCGTGAAGTCATTCGGTCAATTCATCGCATTACGCATCGGGCTCGGCTTAGGGGAGGGGCATCATTTCGCTCCAGCCTGCCGCACAATCAATAACTGGTTTCCAATGGCTGAACGCGGACGTTCCGTATCTTTCTTCACCACTTCATGGGCGGTTGCGCCCGCTATCGTGCCTGTACTGATCACGTCCATTTCATACTACTTTTTTGCTGGTGAATGGCGGCCAATTTTTTATCTGTTAGCTATCCCTGGCTTACTCGGAATGTTCATTCTTTGGTATTTTGTTTCTGACACACCAAAGGAAATGCTCGATAAAGGCCGTCTCACTAAGGCAGAATATGAGCATATCACTACCAGCGATACAACAGAAGAAGACGAGGAAGGCGTACCATCAAATCAAAAAAAGAACGCTTCTGTTTTCTTACGGGATCCATCCTTTTACTTGTATACCCTGTTGCTGTTCTGTCAATTAGCCGTTTATTGGGGGACCACTACATGGCTGACAACCTTTCTTGTACAGCAACACGGATTGAATATTAAAGACATGGGCTTGTTTGCTTCCGCCCCTTATCTTGTAGCTATTTTCGCCATGCTAATTGGCGGCTGGCTAATGGATAAGGTACTGCACCGAATGAAACCGGTGGGCATTATTGCTTATCTTGGCAGCATTCCAGTACTCTGGATGCTTGGCAGTGTAGAAAAAGGCCAAACAGGTATGCTGCTCACACTCCTTTTGCTTGTTGGCTTCTTTGTTAACCTGAATTTCGGTTCGGTATATGCCTATATCCAAAAGCGCTATCCAAAAGAAATCGTCGGACGAGCAACCGGATTGGCCAACGGAATTGGCCAGTTGGGCTCGTTCATTTCCCCGCTGGTGGCCGGCTATCTTGTAAAGGTCGGTACAGACGGAACGCAAGAATTCGGTGACGTATTTATCTTTTTTGCCGTCTGCTCAATGATAGCTGCCATTTGCGCATTGCTTCTTAAAGAACAAAAAAGTCTTCCGACTTCTGTTCTGTTAACCAAAGAAAAAAATTCTGCAAAAGCCTGATAACCTAAAAAAGAAAAAAGTAGATGTCGCTGTAAAATAAGAAGACGGCATCTACTTTCTTCCGATCATATCACTAAAAACTCGCAAGGGCGCGCGGTTTTTTCTTATACGTAACAAGACAATTATTGTTTACTCTGCATACTACCCCATGCGCTTTCCGGTTTTCCTATTACCTGCCGCAAAGCATCTATATTTACCAGGACAATTCCGATAATAATCGTAACAACCCCTATTCCCGCTATCCATGAAACAACTTCGTTATACAACAAAACACCTAATCCTAGTGCAATCAACGGAGAGATATAAAGCCAGGTGGATGGAAATACAGGATTCGTTTTGGCAACAAGCCAATAAAATATACTATGCCCCATCATCGATCCGATAACGATTAAATATAAAAGCGAGACTATCGCATTCAGCGTCAGCAGCGACTCTATATGCACACGCTCCGTAAATAACGATAAAATAAGCAGCATAGCTCCTCCATACATCATCTGAACTGCATTTAATGCAATGGGCGATGTATCCTGAAACCGTGGCATTACATGTTTAGAATAAAGGGCACCCGATGAATAACATACTTCTCCAATCAAAATCATTATGCATCCAAGCACCCAAAGCAGGCTTACTTCAACTGAAACGCTCGGTAAAAGCAATAAGAGTACACCCGCAAATCCGATAAAACAGCCAAGCATGGCTGAAGCGGAAGTTTTTTGGCGAAGAATGCTGGTTTGCAGCAATAAAATCATAATCGGCCCTGTTGCTGATAGGACCGCCGCAATTCCTGAGGCTACATATTGTTCAGCCCAATACAATGTTGAAAACGTTCCAAAGGTTAATCCCATACCTGTAAGCATCATCTCTTTACGAAAAAGCAACGATACCCTCGCTCTCCCTTTCCATACCATCCACAAAAAAAGGATAAGACCCGCTAGAAGAAAACGAATCCCCGCCGAGAAAAACGGAGGGGCGCCTGCATCAATCCCTACTTTAATCGCCAGAAATGTTGTTCCAAAAATCATACACATTAATAAATAACCAAAAATGACCATATGTATTCCTCCTTTTATCCATCATAATAGGAGAAGAACAGAACAGATAAATGATAACAGAACAGATTCAAACAATAACAGATTAAGATGAAAGAAAAGCGGGGGCGCTACACATGAAAAACACCTTGTCCGTAGACAGACAGTCCAATCAGCTTTACAAGCAAATATATGATTACATATTAAACCGGATTGAACGTAGCGAGTGGAAGGAACACGATAAGCTTCCCTCTATTCGAACACTGGCGCAAGAAATGAATGTCCACCGTCTGACCGTCTTCAAAGCGTATCAATTGCTTAAACAGAACGGAAAAGTGTATGTAAAGGATAAATCAGGTTACCATGTTCATCCTGATAGTTGCGTGTCGTTTGAACATTTGGATTATCCTATTGTTTCTTCTTACTTTCTCAGAAACCACTTATCGGAAATCCACCAGGTACCAGCTACCTATCAGTTTTCCCAGGCACTTATCGATCCAAATCTTTTACCGAATCTTTATTTTTCAGAATACGTAAAAAAGGTATTCGATTTGTACCCGAAAGTGCTTGGCACCTACTCCACCGTGCAGGGAGACGAGGAACTACGGGAAGCTCTTTCCTGCTACTTCTTAAAACGCCATCAGCTTCATCTTTCTGCAGATGAAATATTAATTACATCCGGTGCACAACAGGCAATTGATTTGATTTCTAGGATTCTCGTAAAACCGAATGACACTGTATTATTGGAACGACCAACTTACAGTGCCGCCATTGACATTTTCCGCCAGCAAGGTGCACACATCGTCCCGATAGACATATATCCTGGTGGCTATGATTTAGAACAGGTCGAATCGTGTATGAGACAATATAAACCGCGCCTCTTCTATCTTAATCCTACATTCCAGAATCCGACGGGCTATACGGTTCCGCTGGAGCAGCGTAAGCGGTTGGTGGAGCTTGCCGAGCAGTACCGGTGTCTTCTCGTAGAGGATGATCCGTTTCATGACGCATATTTTGACCGGGAGCCTCCACTGCCTCTTTTCACATACGACACGGAAGGCTGGGTCATGTATATTCGTAGCTTCAGCAAATACGTGGCCCCAGGGCTTCGCATTGCTGCTGTTGCAAGCCGTCCGCCGTTAATGAGAAGTCTTTTAACTGCGAAGTCATTATCGGATAACGGCACACCGCTGTTGAATCAGAAGATTTTCCTGCACTACTTCTCCTCCGCGCGGCTACAGCAGCATCTGGAAAAACTTCGTATTGCACTGCATATTCGTAAGGGTATTATGGAAGAGGAATTGGCTGTAACAGACTGGAAATGGATCAGCCCAAAAGGCGGTCTCAACTTATGGATAAAGCTTCCTGAAACAATTCCAATGGAAGAGCTCCTTATAAAAAGCATCGAACAATCCGTTTCCTTTGTTCCTGGCATCCTTTGTGATCCGTTAAGAGAGTCAGCGTCATGGATACGACTAAGCTATTCGTATGCCAATGAACAGCAGCTGCACGATGGTGTACAACGACTTATTAACCTATCCCGGTCCCTGGCTTCTTCTGAAAGCAAATAAGCATGTATTGTAGTTAACTCGCTTTTATGTCTGCACCACACAATGAAAGGATAAACGTTTGGTTTATTTCTTGTTCAAGTTGCACAGAGGATTGTGCACTTCCAGAAAGGTATTCCAAAAACCCGGCATATATGGCAGCCGTGGTCGGTTCAACATAAAAGCCTTTGCTTGCAAGCTCCTGTCTTGCTTGTTCGATTCTCTGCTCAGGAGCTGTCACGATGCATCTTTTTCAGTCTGGCTTCTGATTTCATCAAGATAACTGTATATTTAATTATTCGATGATCTTCCGTCCTCGTCTTATAGTTAGCTACTACATCATCACGTAACTTTTTTGATAACCGTACTTGGGTAATAATGTGATTAAACAACTGTCCTACCGCTCTTCCCGTTACATTAAAGCGATACAAAAAGAGAAAAACCGGAAGTCAGCCGTATTTGGCTAACTTCCGGTTTTCCATATGAGGAATATGACATTATCACACTCTCAACAAAATAAAAATTTTTCCGTCCGCGTTCAAAACCTGCGTCCCGTTCGTCAGGTGAACAAGTGATTACACAAATTCGTTATAAAAATCCGACTTACGGAGATGTAATTTCCCTATATATTAAGGTAAAAGACTGTATTTTAGTGGACGTTTCATTCGCGAAGGGCTAGAACCGGAAGATTGTGATCTTGGAGAAGCGTTAGCTTTTGAAGGCGTGCATAAGTTGCGTGCCCGACACAATTGCGCTTTGATGAGCTGGCAAGCTCTCGATCACGCCCTGGATAAAAGTACTAACTTCTAAAAAGAGATAGCCCTGAATTCAGCTTTTTTGCTTGAATTCAGGGTTTTATTTGAGCACCTTATTTTTTTGTATTAAATACTTCCTGTGAACTTACCTTCATTAATTGTTCATACTGTTCTTCATTATTACGGATCTGAGAAAGAACTACTTTCATTATCTCTATATCATTTGAATCGATTGCTTTATGGGCTAAATCTGGAAGCCTTTCATATTTATTTACGATTGCCATGTAAACATTATAAAAATTATCTAATCGCGGATTCGGTTTTGGAATAGACTTTGCGTGTTTTATTGCAGTTTCGTAGAAAGATATATCGTTTTCTATGTTATTTTCCCATTCTTGCGGCTTAAATTCTCCTTGCATTCTTCCTTGCAATTCAGCGCCTGCCATAAGTAAATCATTCATATATTCTGCCGCTTGCATTTGAAAATCCTGAGCATTTTGCGCAGGCTCCATCAGTGCGGGATCGACGAGAGCAATTACTTCCTGATGTTCCCCTTCTTCTACAGCTTCGTTTTCTATGCTATTGTCTGAAACATTTGAGCACGCTATAACAAAAAAGAACAATACCACAATTGTAGACATTTTCACTATATACTTTTGCTTCAAGGTATCCCCCTCCCTTTTCTATACATATTTAAAAAATACGAATACAATGACCTGTCCCATAAAAAATATTGCCTACCAAGGGTGGATAGAAAAATCTATATAAGTTACGGTTAATATTTTGACATGGTAGCGTGGTTGGAAGTAGGAGAGATGGAGAAAGAAGAGGGTGGATATGCCCTGCGCCCCGGCAGAAAAAGGCGGACGTGTCTTTTTCCAACCTCTGATTTTTTCATTCTTTTCTTATCTCTCACCACAAGAATTTGTCGATGTATCAAATCAGATGTATATAGCTTGATGGCGTAGCTCTCCCCCTTTATTCATGCATGAAATGATGATGCCTGTTCATACTAAATATAGGAGGTATTGTACAATATGGTAATGACATGGTTCGCTGGACTTTTGCTGTTATTTCAACCAGTTGCTTATCCTGACAGCCTATTATTGGTTGACCGACAGGGACAGACCATTGCTACCGTTAACCGCGCAGACTATGCGCTACCTCTAACTGGCATGTCAGTGGTTGACGTTAACAAATTCCAGAAGCTCATCGACGATCTGGATCGACAAGTCTATCGGTCACCCATAAATGCCATGGTTGATGACCAAGGAAAAATTATTCCGGGACAGATAGGCTATAAGCTGCATCGTCAGGCGTTCACGGAGCAGTTCTACACCTATTTCTTCAGTAACGGCTCCTCAATGATAGAAGTACCTCAGCTGGAGATTTCTCCGAAGGTTGACAGCGAATTGCTTGCGCACATCCGGGAGAAACAAATCGGTCAATACGTGACGTATTTCAACGCCAGTAACAAAAATCGTTCACACAATATCGCCCTTGCTTCAAAAGCGATCAATAATCATGTCGTTTTTCCCGATGAGACATTCTCGTTTAACCAGGTTGTTGGCAAGCGAACGGAGGAGAAGGGCTATTTACGCGCTCCGGTTATCGTCAGAGGCGAGTTATCCGAAGGGATTGGCGGAGGGATTTGTCAGGTATCTTCGACACTATTCAATGCCGTCGACCGTGCCGGGCTAAAAATTGTTCAGCGCTATTCCCATAGCAGGGACGTCCCGTATGTGCCACCCGGTCGCGATGCTACGGTAAGTTGGTACGGTCCTGATTTTCGCTTTCAAAACAAGTCCAACCAACCGATACTGATCCGAGCTAAAACAGAGGGAGGCAGAATGATTATCAGGATTTACTCTTCTCATGTAATTGAATACAAACCACGCGAAGTTCCCAGCACCCTAGAGCGATTACCAGAAGAAATCAGCACGGAACTGATGCTATTATATAAATTACACTTGATATTTTGACGGGGAAGTGTGGTTGGAAGGAGGCGATTCGGAAAAAAGAAGAGGGTGGATGAGCCCTGCGATCCGGCAGAAGAAAAGCCAGCGTGTCTTTTTCCGACCGCTCCCTCCCACCATAAACATTTGTCGATTTATCAACTTAGATGTATATAATTGCTTTATGACTGATGGCAACTTCACTGATATGCCGTCCTATATAAACCGGTAATTGACAAATAAATTCTTTCCGGGTTTAATAATAGTTAGCATTATAACTACTATAAAATAGGTGCTGTAGTTACGAAAAACGGCTCATCTAGCGTGTGCCGTTTTTCTTTCTAATTTTTTTAGTAGTTAGTACTATAACATCTAATAAAAAGGGGTTTCTATCAAAAATGAAAGCAATACCTATGTTAAAAATGTCCATTTCAATGACCATTTTTGGTTCGATCGGTTTTTTCTCAATAAAAACAGGTCTGCCATCATTTGAATTGGTTTTTGTTCGTTGCATTTGCGCAACGCTCTTTTTAAGTCTATGCTGGGTACTATCAGGTCAATCTAAAAAAGAAAAGTGGAACAAGAGAGAAATTGTTCAAATAGTAGCTTGTGGCATTTTTCTTGTATTTAATTGGGTGTTTTTGTTTAAAGCTTTTGAAATGATGTCAGTTACAGTAGCTATTTCCATTTATCATCTTGCTCCAGTTTTAGTACTACTTATCGGAAGTGTTATATTTAAAGAAAAACTAACTGTGCTTTCCTTTTTATCTATTATAATTTGCTTCATCGGTACCCTTTTAATTATTGGTATCAACAATAATACTTCTTTTCATGAATTATTATCTTCAGGTATCATTTGGGCACTTCTAGCAGCTCTATTTTATGCTTTTACTACTTTACTAGGTAAAGGAATTAAACACACAAGTGCTTATGCGATGACATTCTTACAAACATTTTTAGGTATTATTATTTTAATACCGTTTGTCGATTTTGACTCATTTACTGGCCTTACCCAGAACAATTGGATTGCCATTACTGCAACAGGATTAGTGCATACAGGATTGGTATATTACTTGTTTTTTGATAGTTTGCGCTACTTACCTACAAAAATCATTTCTGCATTAGTATTCCTTGACCCAGGTGTTGCTATATTATTAGATACGCTATTTACAGGCTTCCGCCCTACTTTTATACAAATTTTAGGAATTGTTCTTATTTTTAGCGGAATGGCTTTTTCTTTGAAAAAACCAAAAACAATACAGGTTGAACTATCTGAAAATTACGGTGCTAAGAACGCCTAAAACTTTAAGACAGTAGCATCAAGCCAGTATGATTGTTAATAAAACCCGGAGAGAAAGTCACTTTCCCTTCGGGTTTTTACATTGGTAGCTAGTTATTCATATACCAATGTAGTGCTATTCTTTCCAGTTTTTTAACAAACGTATCTTTACCGTCTATATAAGCTTCAATATCCTTCGGTTCTTGTCTGTCGAGCTTCGATACCGCAAGTTTCAAATCGCTTATTTCCTTATCCTCTACATAATGTTTAAGCATAGCGAGCTTGTTGTCCCAGAATTGTTCGTAAAAGGAAAGCCACTGCTTCAATTCGAGCAGAGGTTCTGGATGTAGCCTATACTGCTTTTCCCTACCTTCCGCCCACTGACAAGTTCCGCTTCCGAGAGAATACGCAAATGTTTGGAAACAGCTGTACGGCTCATAGGAAAGTGACTGCTTATTTCGGTAATGGGCATTTCTTTTTCGGCAAGCAATCTAAGTAGCTTTCGCCGTGTAGGATCAGCTATAGCTTGAAATATATCATACTTTGGCGCAGAGGACATTAGCCCTCAACAGCCTTTCGGAGCCCTTCATTCAGAAACCTTACTCACATTAGGATTTGTCTCTACTTGTTTGATTTGGAAGGCACTGAAGATGATTTTACTCTTGTTTCTCTACCTCACTCGTATTCATTGATTTCCCCATACAAAAAACCCGAATAACGGACTTTTTTTAAGTATCCATTATTCGGGTTACAGTTCACTAAGGTAAGAAAAACCGTCTTTTGTTTATTACGCTATAATTTTTGTTAGCTCAACAATTACGATACTCTTAAACTTGTTCATCAAGTTCAATAAAGTAATGATCCTTGCGGTAAGACACGGCCTCCATGGTTGCTATTAGATTTTGCCCATGTAAGATGTCGATCCGATAAAATCCTGTACGATAGTTTCGTTTAACTTCTGTTGCCCGAGCGACTAACTTGTCTCCAGGTTTAGCTGACTCCATAAACTGTATTGTTGTAGATACTCCTAGAGATGTTTTACCATATGCATTACAGGCTACCGAAAAAGCATGATCTGCTAAAGCGTAAATAACTGCCCCATGAACAGTCCCATATGCATTTACCATATGTTTTTGTACTTCTAGCATTGCTTCTGCAAAACCAGCCTCAAATTTTGTTAACTGAATTCCTAATGACTCAGCATACGGATCGCTTTTTACTTGTTTTAAAATTTGTTCGTAGTGTTTTTCATAAATTTTAAACTCATCAATTTTCTTCTTCACTATTGACTCCCCCTTTGATTTTTTGAATATTTTACAACTAACACCTTTGGTATAAAGAATAGTGTTGGGAGATAGAAGCGCTAATTAATGTAATTAAAAAACCAATTGCACTAAAATCATGTAGACAATTGTTCCCCCTGCCATGGAGAGGAGCATCTTTTTCTTCCAAAAGTGAAGCAGTGCAACTACCGCCACTCCAATAAGTTCAGGGATGCCGTGATTGCCGGATAGAAAACTCACATCCTTAAAACAATAAATGACCAAAAGTCCTAACACCGCCGAGGGTAGTACTTTGCCCAGATACTGAACATACTTCGGTGTGGGTTTACCCGGTGGAAAAACGGCGAATGGGAGAAACCTTGTAAGCATCGTGCCTAACACAACCATAGCAATTGTGATAATTTGCTGCGTTAAACTCATAGTCATACAGTAACCTCAACTTTCTCCAATGGTTTTCTAAGAACGGTAAGTATCCCCAGAATCGCAAGCATAGCAGGGATAATGAAGTTGCTTCCGCCAAAAATAATAAGGCTGACAGTTGAAAGCCCAAGCCCTACGAGAGCACTATGGTACTTTTTCTCTTTCATCCACTGTTCAATGAAGATTACAACAAAGAGAGCCGTCATAACAAAATCAAGCCCTTCTGTGTTGAACTGCACAAGAGATCCAAAAATACCGCCAATCGCTGCTCCGATGACCCAATAAGAATGATTAAGCAGTATCACGAAGAACATAAACCAGCCCTTGTCCACATTCATTGGAGCATCAATGGTACAATTGATAGAAAAAGACTCATCGCACAGCCCATAAATCAGATAAAACTTTTTCTTCCCGGTTTCCTTATACTTATCCAGCATGGAAATGCCATAAAACAAATGTCGTGCGTTTACCATTAAAGTTAGAAAAAGGGCGTTGATCGGATTAAACGCAACAAGCAATAAATTGGCTGCCACAAACTCCATTGATCCTGCAAATATTGTTAGACTCATCATGATTGGGTAAATTGCGCTGAAACCTAATGAATTCATATAGATCCCATAAGCGATTCCCAAAAATACAAAGCCTGCAAAAATAGGGACTGTATATGGAAAAGCCGAACGAAATGCAATCCATATTTCATTTCTTTTTTTCATATGATTCACATCCTCAATTGCTAACTTTATTCCATACAAATGTAACACACGAAATCCATACAATGAACAAGATAATTGTATGCATTACAATTTTCCTTGGCAGAAATAAACTCCCCCTATTTTGATGACAAAATGGGGGGTAGATGTGTTATACCCTTATATCAAACGGACTCTTTTAGAGCCGTCGCAAATTCCATACAATAAATGATATGATTGTATGGAATACGGTATAAGAGGTGTGATATGCCAGTAAATTCATTTGATAATTATCCGATGTCTTGGAAACCTGATAAGAAAGCATTAAAGCGTCCTTTTTATTACTCTATTGCGTCACTACTTGAACAGGATATTATAAACGGCTTTTTAGCACCGGGAACAAAATTACCACCGCAACGAGAATTGGCAGATTTTCTTGACTTAAACTTTACCACGATTACCCGCGCCTACAAACTATGCGAGTTCAAGGGTTTGATTTATGCAGTTACCGGAAGCGGAACCTTTGTCGCTCCTAATGCTGCGCGTTCCATTACCATTTCCACAGATAAAATCACAGACTGTATTGATCTTGGTTTTGTAGCCTCTTTTGAGCAAACCAATGGTATTGTAGCAGAGATTATTCAAAAGGTTGCAGATAAAAGGTACTTGGAGAAGCTACTAAATTACAATGATCCGACTGGTATTCCACATCAAAAAACGGCAGGGTTAAACTGGATGGACTCTTTCGGTATTCACGTAGACCAGGAGCATATAGCGATTGTTTCCGGCGCTCAAAACGCGTTGGCAATTGCATTGACTGCGTTGTTTGAGCCCGGTAATCGCATTGCAACCGACCTATACACGTATTCAAACTTTATCGAGTTGGCAAAAATACTCAATATTCAGTTAGTTCCCATTCCCAGCGATCAGTTTGGAATGCTGCCAAACGAACTTGAAAAGCAGTGTTGTCAAACAAAAATTCATGGCATTTTTCTGATGCCCTCTTGCTGTAATCCTACCACCGTTATGATTTCAGATTTTCGAAAGCACGAATTAGCGGTGGTCATCCGCAAACATCATTTAATTTTGATCGAGGATGATATCCATGCATTTCTGACAGCAGGTATGATCTCCGATTATCAGCAGCCAATGTTCAATTTACTTCCAGAACAGAGCGTATATATTTGCGGCACCTCTAAGTCTATATGCTCTGGATTAAGAGTCGCTTATATGGTCTATGGGGATACCTTACGCAAGAATATTTTACAGAGCATTTTTAACGTCAATGTAAAAACGTCCTCTTTAGATGCAGAGGTTATCACGGAGCTTATTTTATCAGGCAGGGCTCATGAAATTGTTTCCCAAAAGAAACAGCTTGCACAGTCTGCAAATGATATTTATACAGAATATTTTCCTGTCAGTAAGCCTGTTGGACATCCTCTTAGTTTTTATCGTTGGCTTTCTATTCATGAGCATCATGATGCCGTACAGTTGGAAACAGATTTGAAGATGCGCGGTATTCGAGTTTTTCATTCTGATCGTTTTCTCAGCGGGCAGACCACACCTAATAAGTATTTGCGTATTGCACTTTCTTCTACAAACTCATTAGATGAGTTGAAAATGGGGTTAGAAATACTAAAACAGTATCTTGGCTAATTCAAGAAATACAAAATCTTATGCATATTGCGTGACCTCTCTTAAAACAAGAAGGTTTTTTCTGATGTTCATTATTTAACTAACCTCCCGTTCGCTGAACAAAATTCAATTATTATCAAGTTTGGATAATCGCCTATAGGAGTAGTGACAGGGTTCCTGCTCTAGTCCATCACCACAGCCTCTAATAAAAGCAAAAACCTCGTTGAATATCAACGAGGTTTAATTTACATATTTAAGTTTGCTTTTCCATACAGAGTCATTCGGAATACTCCTGCTTTTAAAAAAACAGATTGATCAAAATAGGCCCTAAAAATATTTCGTGCCGTAGTGTTTTATAAAAAAGTTTGACCATTTTCATTGTAGCTTATTCAACTATAAAAAACACGTTTCTTAGCTAAAATAAATGTAATATTAGCTCAAACCATTTAAAAATCATGTACAGTTACACAAAGCTGGATAACGATTCCAAACGGATCTCGTATAATCGCATATCCGGGGCTAAATGCATTTTCTGCAAATGGCATTAAAACAGTAACCTTCTCATGTTGAACAAGAGATTCATAAAGATTATGAATCACACTTTTATCTTTAGATTGAATACACAATGAAGAGCTATTACCTAATTGCCAAGGTTGCGAAGTGTCCATTTCTTCCTCCGCAATCATTAGTTTATTAGCGCCTATTTCCAAAACAGAATGTGTAATATATTCATCTTGGCCCTCTTCATAACTAAAATTGGAATTCATTTCCTTCATTTCTTTATAATTTTTCTTAAAGAGAACTTTAGCACCTAAATATTTTTCATAAAATGTAATTGCTGCCGCAGCATTCCCATTCAAAGATAAAAACGGGATGACTTCAAAATTCATTTTGTTGCCTCCTTCATTAGTATTGATTACACTTTCAAGTATAGTCAATAAAGGTGACAAATTAAGGCACCATTAAGAGGTATTTTTATGAAAAAATCAGAACGTATCAATCAAATGCTACGCTTCATCAATCAAAAACAACATTTTACACTTCAAGATTTAATGCATGAGTTTCAAATTTCAAAAAGAACGGCATTAAGAGACATAGCTTCATTAGAGGAAATGGGTGCGCCAATTTATGCAGAATATGGCCGCTATGGGGGATATCGTTTACTTAATCAAATGCCACTCCCCCCCATTTCTTTTAACAGTCAAGAAATTTATGCGCTTTATTTTGCAATGCAAGCACTTCGAAGTTTTTCAAATTTACCTTTTCAAGTATCTTTTCGTTCGATACATGAAAAATTTATAAACGAATTATCGGAAAGCCAAAGACAAGATATAGAAAGAATGCAAAATCGAGTATCCTTTCGACATACAGAGCAAATCAGAGATAGTGCACATTTAGAAATTTTATTAATGGCATCTGTTAAAAATATAATATTAAAAATAGATTATCAAAAAGCTCACCAAAAGAGCACTCGTAATATTCAACCAATCTCTATTTACTCAATGAAAGGCTATTGGTATTGTCAGGCTTATGATATGCATAAAAAGGCTTACCGTGTTTTCCGTTGTGATCGTATAACATCAGCTGAATTAACGAATATCCAGCCATTAGAGGAGTTAAATGAAATTACCATACAAAATGCTCATTCAATTTGGAAACCATCTGAACAAGCAGTTCAATTTAAATGTCTAATTAGTCCAGCAGGGGTAGAGCAATTTCAACAGGAACATTACCCCTCAATGAAGTTAATCCATGAGACAGAAAATACATATATTATTGGTTGGTATGAGCCAAACGAAGTTGATTTCATCATTAAATATCTTGCTGGCTTTGGAAGATCCATAAAAATAATAGAGCCTATCATTTTAAAAGAAAAATTAAGACAGTACTATAGAGATTTACTTGATGATATTTAGAGCTTTCTTGTGAAAACCTTCTATAGATTTTAATTTTAGAGTACATTAATTGGTAAATAAAAAACGGCTTGTTGATTAATTTGATAATCACAAGCCGTTTTTATCCAAACTTTATTATAAATTATCAAGGGTGTTGATTATCCATAGATGGATAGAAAAGAAGGAAGGGCGGCGTGCGGGAGCGGTCGGAAAAAGACACATTTGTCTTTCTTCTGCTGGAGCGCAGGGCGCATCCACCCTCTTCTTTTTCTGAATCGCCTACTTCCAACCACGCTACCCTGTCAAAATATCAAGTGTAATTTATTACTTATATAGAACTGAGCTAATGTTTTAACACTATGCACACCCTATTCACGTCCATACTTTTTCAATCGGATTCAATTCTGGTGATTTCCTTCTTCATAATTTTTATTACGTTCACTCGTGTCTTATAATTTAAAACATCCCATATTCTTGTTTTCAGCGCATTCGCGTATTGAATTCGACAACCTTTTAGCTTCCAGATGACTTTAGTAGCGACACTGCAGGTGTGAAAATCCGGTTAGAGTACGGTACCTAAGGGGTCAAGTATATATTCATTCAGAGCCAAGAAAGCAGACATAACTGTAGGGTTTATCGTTTTGGATCTACTGAAAAAATTTAGCTTAATTGCGATGCACCAGAACTTCAATTAGACTTTTTTTCGCTTTAATTTCCTTCGCTTTGGCTCTGAATTGACCGGTTTCCGGAAGGAGTAATGTTTTGTAATTCATTAAGATATCTCTTTCCTACTATCCACGTATTAGGTTTCAGTTTAAATTCTATAGAACTTAACTGCATTTTTACCGAGGCTAACGATGTTAGCCCACCATCAATGAAGGCCACTCCTTCCTCACGTTTTTCAACGAACCTATCAAACAGTATAGGATTTCCATTATCTATATATTGTAGAAAATAGCCCATGCTTGCCCCTAATGCATCAAACCCTGTAGAGAAGCTATCCTTGATGTCTTTTAACGATGCCTTTATATCGTCTGGTAACGTAGGAGGTATCTTTAGTTTGGTGAATGCTAAGGAGGTATCGAAAAATTTTTGCTTTGCCGACCAGACATTTTTATATAAGTTTTTCATATCTGGTTTTTCGCCCAGTTCATTTAATGATCCCATAGCAGTGTCGAGCAAATCGTAGATCTGTTTTTCAAAGGTTAAAAATGCTTGCAATGCCTGCTGATTAGAATTGTTCTCGTTTTTAGATAAGGAAATGGTCGGGTAAGTGGAAATGGATAAACTAAACAGCAACAAGATGGAAACATACTTATGTATCACCCGGTGTAAGTCCTTCCTAATTAAAAATTTACGCTAATTTTCTCAGCATCTGGTTATGCTTAACCTAATGATTATTTACCTACGGGTAAGTCCAATAATTCAGGAATCGTTACCTGTTCAGCACTTAATCCTTTCCAATCCAAGGAATCCACATTCCAGTTCACAATTTTTTGTGTTGACTCGCTAACCATTGAATTTGTCCTTCGTTAACCTTACCATAAGGAGGTCTAACAATATTTAGGATATATCCTGCAAATTGGCTGATTAACTTATCCGTCTTTATGATTTGATCGTGAAACTCGGTGTCCGTCAGTTTTGGAAAATTAGCATGGCTATAAATCTCCCCGTTTTTCAATTTGTTTTCCATATCGTATAGGTTTTCGTATTACCCATAAATTATACGAAAGTCAACTTTCTCCATGCCTATCAAGCTGATATGAACGAGGTCGTCAAGCCTTGATTTTTCTACTAACCCAAAGAGCTTTATATAAAGCAACAGGCATGATAAACTACCCTTCCGAATGAGATCAGCTTTTCATGCATACATCACGCCCGTAGAGGCTTCATGTCAAGTACGCAGGTTAAAGGCAGGTCTTCATAATTCCTTCTTGTCAACGGCTTGCCCCACTAGAGTACTCCCTCGACCATAACAGGGAAAGTAAGAAAGGAGACCGAAGAAGTTATCTGAACTTAATCAGCAATTAGGAAAGCTTTTAGGAACAAATAAAGGTGACTAAGCTTGTGAAAAAAGTAAATAATAATGAAATCTTTTTTTGTTACAACGTTTGTAGAATTGGTAATAGGTAAAGACTTGAAATATAAAAATCAGCGGAAATATTTATTTTATATAAATATTACTTTTTATAGCTAATATTGCTCCTTACTTCAACAGGGCTATATACATAATTTAGAGAGATACAAAACACAGCAATTTATTAATTTTTGGATGTGAATAATCATGCGTAGTTTCTTCGTAAAGTTACGTGATAACCTCTTACCTGATATAGCGTCTTCAAAAATCAGCGTGATGATAATTCTTGCACTTTCATTCCTCTGCAAAGTTTTTTTTAAAGTCATTTCTATATTTGAAAAAGCAAAAACAAAGTAAGAAATTTATGTCTTGCCATATCCCTATGCGACATTAAAGAAAAAGCAGCATAGCTTTCAAAAAGGTGGAAATACATGATTTATACATGTTTAAGATTTATTGCAAAACCGTTTCTTCATTTTCTTTTTCGAATTGAAATTACGGGCATAGAACATGTGCCGAAAGATGGGCCTGTAATTATTGCAGCCAATCACATAAGTGCCTGTGATCCTATCGTTCTTGCCAGTGTGATAAAAAGAAAAATTCATTTCTTAGCAAAGAAAGAACTATTCTCAAACCGTTTCTCCCACTGGCTTTTCTCTCAGCTATACGCTATCCCTGTTGATCGATATAGCGGAATTGTAATTAAGCCTGTTCGTCACTCTTTACGGGTTATAAGAAGTGGCAACGCTTTTGCTATATTTCCAGAAGGCACGCGCTGTAAAAACAGACAAACTGTTCAACCGAAAAAAGGAGTCGCTTTTTTTGCAATGAAAACAGGCGCTCCTGTTCTTCCCATCGCTTTTGTACTTGCAAAGAAAGGACGCTTAAGAACAATAAAGGTTATTATTGGAAAACCGATTTTTTTATCTGATTACACTATCACAAATTATTTTACAGTTGCACAAATGATAATGAATCAAATTAAAAGCTTAACAAATGAAGGTAAATGATATGAACTGCAAAAATGAACTTGCATTGTATTTATAACATCAGTTGCTTAACAATAAATTCAGCACTTGCAAGCGGATTGATTGTTTGCCTAAATTGCTCGACCTGCTGCTGTAAAGTTTTCATACCTTCAGGGGAAAAGAGCAATTTTTTCATCCAATCATTTACTTCCCGTTGATTATTCGCTTTTATAGCTAAGCAATGCTCAATCAAACAATCGGAATTACTTTCTTCATGGCCAGGGATAGGACGATATAAAAGCAAAGGGATGCCTTTAAATAATGCTTCAAAGCAAGTAAGTCCACCTGGCTTTGTAATTAACAAATCAGAAGCATCCATCCACTCATCAATATTTTCGACAAAATCTAAAATGCAAATGTTTGGATGATTAAATCGCTTGTCTCGTATTAAACGTTTTTTTAATATTTTGTTACTTCCTATACATATAATAACTTGCGCCTCTTCCTTCCACTTTAAAAGAGAATGAGCAACTTCTCTAATTCCGCCTAATCCTAACCCCCCCCCTATAATTAATACGGTAGGAATATTTTTCAATTGTAATTTTTGACGTATATCCTGTTTTTCATGCTTGATCCAAAAGCGTTCACGGATTGGCAACCCTGTAATTATAATTCGGCATTCCGGAATTCCCATTTGTAATAGTTGTTCTTGCACTTTCTTACTCGATACTAAATATACATCTACTTCAGGGTGAACCCAGTTTCCATGAACGTGAAAATCTGTAATCACTGTACAGAGAATCCATGTATAGCCCCTTCGTTTTAATCGTGAGATGGATGAACAAATAAATGGATGAGTACAGACGACAAGGTCTGGGCATTCCAGTTCAACTAACATTTTAATTCGTCTATGAAAAAGGTGGTAAATAATAAATTTCCTCCGCATTGACAATGGCACGTCTTGCTTATATCGATACATCTTTCTCCATAAAAAAGGAAAAACAAATATCATTTTGAGATAAATTTGAAATAAAAGCATCGTTGTTAATGGATGAAGCTTTTTCCCCACTTCTACAATTTTTATATGCATTGAAGGAGCCAAATAAAGAATGCCTTGCATCAATCCTTCAGCAGCTTTCGTGTGACCAGCGCCAATCGCCTCTGATAAGATAAGAATTTTTTTACTCATTCATACACCTCTCTACTTCAGTGCATATCATCCTTTGATAATTAACTATAAATAATGCCTATAAATTAGAATGCCCTCCTATTGTTCAAAATATCCCTTAATTAACTGATTAAGGACAAATCCGCATAAACCATATATTCAATACATAAAGTTAGATTGACACAATGAAAATGTAAACCTTAATAAAGCAGGTGGTTGTGCTTGAAAGCCGTACAGTTTAATTATAGCTTTCTACGATACGTTCTCTGTAAGACAGTCGGTAAGTTTCTTCCTTCTCTTCACTGGAACTCCCAGCTATCCTGTCTTCATTATGGTGATATACCTGAGCCAGCACTTCCCAACAATGAATGGGTAAAAATTAAGGTAAAATACGGCGGGATTTGTGGCAGTGACATCAACCTTATTTTTCTTCGTGACAGTCCGGCACTCTCTCCATTCACTTCTTTTCCCTTTACTCTAGGACACGAGCTTGTAGGCATAATAACAGAAGTGGGAAGCGAAGTGAAACATGTAATTCCCGGAGACCGCGTGGTTATTGACCCAGTCTTATCATGTGAAACGAGGGGGATTTCCCGCCCTTGCTCAGCTTGTCAACACGGAGATTTTAGTCTTTGTGAGCATATGACAGACGGCCACGTTTCTCCTGGACTTTTGGTCGGCACATGTCATGATACGGGAGGAAGCTGGAGCCCATATCTCGTTGCACATCAAAGTCAGGTATTCAAGCTCCCCCCTGAAATAAATGACATAAACGGGGTAATGGTGGAACCCTTTAGCTGCGCTTTACATAGCGTCCTCCGTAACCCTCCGAAAAATCATGACACCGTATTCATTATTGGTGCTGGCGTTATCGGCCTCTGTATAATAGCAGCCATCCGAGCATTAGGCATCTCATGTCGCATCATTGTATTGGCTAAGCATGATTACCAGGCTGAATTAGCCTCTCACTATGGAGCAGATGAAGTTATTCGTCTTACCTCTAAAAATCGCTATTTTCCTAAAGCAGCTTCTTCTCTTCACGCAAAACTGCTTACTCCCATTTTTGGCTCATCGATTGCACAAGGAGGGGCTGATATAACCTTTGAGTGTGTTGGGAAAGAATCCAGCATTCATGATGCACTTCGCCTTACTAAAAGTGGCGGAAAAGTCATTTTACTTGGACTCGCAGGTATACTTAATAAGATTGATTGGACAACGGTTTGGTTAAATGAATTAACGGTCAAGGGCAGCTTTGCTTATAGCACGGAGAAGTATGAAGGAAAAAAAACGAGGACATATGACATTGCTATCGAATTGATGGCCAAGGGAAAAGTTGAGCTATCGCCTCTTATTACTCATCGTTTTCCTCTTGAGCAATATAAACGAGCGATTGCTACCGCCAGTAATAAAGGTCAAGAAGCCGTTGTGAAAGTGGTCTTTGAACACTAAAAAACGTTACGAGGCAAAGGAAGGTGTGAATTTTATGCACAAATTCACGATTCATCATCCCTTACACAGTGATTTTCTTCAGTGGTTTGCAAAGGGATTAAAAAACATTTTTTCAGCCAATGGTTATCTATTTTGTGAGGAAACAAACGAGAATTTTCGATTAGTATTTAACTTTATCAGCCATGAAAAACCTCGCCCGTTTCGACGAAAGGCACAATCTACTTTTGTTGTTTCCATACTCGAAACCCATGAGAAGCCCGAAAACATATTAAAAGCAGCCTATCCTTTCCTCATACGCTCTCTGTCTAATCATCTTATCTATATCTCTCACGAAACAGAGAACACGAACGTTTACTTCATCACGCTTGAACAAGGATGCTATAAAATTGAATATCAGTTGGGAAATGAACAAGAATTTTTTATGCTTGTCTATAAACGGTTAGAACCACTAGCTTCTTCCCAGTTGGTAATCGATAATGAGTTCCACCAAGACCTCCCTTACAAACTATGGAATGGCGATGAGAGAACAAGAGATATGTATATAGCTGGTCAAAAACTGGATAAAATGAATTTACTGCCAGCCCCTTTTCCTATGGAGGAATATTTGAGCCCCCGCGATTTACAGCACGTAAAAAAACTATATGGTATCGGCGGATTAAGCTATGGAAATGTAAGCTGCCGCCATGATAAAGAGAGTTTCTGGATGAGCGCCAGTGGCGTTAACAAAGCAGATTTAAAAACGATTGGAGAAGACATACTTCTGATTAAAGGGTATGATGCGGAAAGAAATACGATGCTCCTTAGCATACCTCCTACTATTACCCCTCGTCGAGCTTCCGTAGATGCTATCGAGCATTGGATAGTATATAAAGAACACCCTTCTATCGGTGCAATTGTCCATATTCATGCTTGGATGGAAGGAGTTACCGCTACAGAAATTAACTATCCCTGCGGCACGCTTGAACTGGCTCAGACAGTAGCAGAATTAATAAGGCAAGAGGACAATCCATCGAGAGCTATCATCGGCCTTAAAAACCACGGACTTACCATTACCGGCTACGACCTTGATGATATCTTCGAACGTATTGAAGGCCGGATTATTCCTCAAATTCCCATGGCATAACGCCTTTGCCGTTCTGACCTACAGCTCTTATATGGGTCGAACGGCTTTGTTTATTTAGAAACAAATCGGTTATGACCCTATAGCCTAAATCATTGGGATGAACTTCATCTGCCAATAGGTGTGGTTTGTTTAAAAATGAATCCATAGGATCAATGGTATGAATACCAAATTGTTTTGCCGTTTCTTCATATAACTTGTTTATCCTTCGAATCAAATTATTGGCTAACTCATATAATTTGTGGTCCAGAGGACCAGGATTATAAAGACCCATTAAGAATACTTGAGTGTTTGGATTAGTTTCAGTTATATTGCATAATATGTGTCTCAAATTTTGCTTTAACGTTTGAACTGTACGAACATATTCCAAAAAGTTAACGTTATTCGAATAAGCACGAATCATATCGATTCCGCCTGTTGTAATCGTAATATGAGTTGCTATCTTTAATAAATCGCGTATTTTGGAATCGATAAGAAATTGAAGCAATTCCCCGCTGCTACGCCCTGATTTGCCAAAATTCATGTACTGACATTCTTTCGTTTGTTTTATAGCTTGAAAAAAATTGGCCGTAAATGACCGAGCATGTGTAGAAGCTCCCACTCCCGCAGTGAGAGAATCTCCCAGGGCAATATAAAAAACTCGATTCTCCATTTAATCCTCCCTTTTGTACGTAAGAATAAGTAATGTTGACTTTTACATTTTGTTCATTATTTATTTTTTTATTTGTCGTTTTTAATGGAATTATTGGTATACCTTATACAATCATTACTTCTATACCGGCAGCTATTATTTTGAAAAGTTTTCAAAAATGTTGATAATAAAGGACTTTAAATCGATTAACCGAGGCGGTTCATTTATGCGATGTTCTGTTCCAGTTATAATAAGAGGAATCGTTGAATCATACTTATGCAAAGAACCGTGGCTCCCACCGTTTAAATGAACGGGATAAAGTCGGCTTTTAAATTCATATCTTGGGCGAGCGGTAACAACAATTACAGGAATGTCTTGAGAATACAGCGCTCCGTATAACCTGGAAAGCACGTCCGGATAATCCCCGTAATGTAAAATACCTTCATTAAACTTTACATCCAATGTAGCCCATTCTCCGGTAATGTTCCATGTTGTCCCGTAGATATCTATATTTGATCCGCCTGGTTCAAAATAAACCGCTCTACCTGATCCTCCCTCTCTCACCGAAACACCTCTATCTTCCTTCCAGGCAATGAGGTCCATTCGCGCCTCTGACAGCAGGTGTCGCAAAATTTGTGGTTGCTTATCCGGTTTTAACGGATATATGTAAGCCATTCGTTCATTATTACAAACTACAAGATCATGATCGTTTACATCCTCTCCCAATTGAAGGACACGAAATGATTCCAGCAGCTTATCAAGATCGATATTGAACTCTTCTTCTTTTCCAATATGTGTCTGCCCATGATCACTGGTTACAATAAACACACATTGATTTAATGCCTCATCCCAGGAATCGAAAACGTTTAAAATTTCCTGTATGTGCTGGTCTACTCGGATCAAAGATTCCTCCGCATGAATGGGACCTTTTATATGTATTTCATGGTCATTATCCGGAAGATATACGAGCATAAAGTCCGGTTGAGAATTAGATTGAATAAGCTGTTTTGCTACATGTACGGCATATTTGTCATTAATTCCGTATCGGCGTCTACATCCTTGTATAACGGAAGGAATTCTCTGTTTTACATTCGTTTGAACCATAGCCCCCAGTGTCAATACATCCGGGCCAGAGATATCGCCATGGAGGCGAAACCCAGTTGCCAGATTCATTAAAAAGGGAAGCTGAACACGATGCTTTTTGTTTCCTCGATGAATAATCGTATTGATGGAGGCTGATGTTTTCCCTCTGCATTCCAATTCTTCAAACAACGTTGTAATCTCCTTACTTAGATGTTTTTCATTTAAGTTATAAAGAACGTTTTGCGCACAAGCAGAAAGCCCCAGCTTTCTGACGCACTTCCATCCGTTAAGGTAATTTATGATTGCTTTTTCTTCAGGGTTATACCAGACAAGTCCGGGAACCCGATGAACGTCAGGATAAACACCCGTTAATAATGAACTATCAACAGAAGCCGTCATGGTTGGGAAAACAGTCACACAATTAGACCAATATCTTCCCCGATCCTTTAAAAACTGAAGCGCTGGAACCGTTTTCTGTCGCATACAATCTTCTAGTATGCTTGGCATTAACGAATCAACAAGAAGTAAAATTATCTTTTTCATCTCATCTTACCCTTTACTTTATTTAACAAGATTTATTAATGAAAGGCGCATGCAGAACGCTGAGCGCTCGCCTTTGGACGTTAATGGTAGCACAGTTTGATTGGTAGTATTCCCCATCCATATGAATAGGTAACGTTTTTTTGGATTGAATAGATATTTTTCTCCCGCGCATCATGATTATTCCTGGTTCAGATGTATGCTTTCCCTTGAAGACTTTAATCAAACTTCGTAAAAAATGAAACCGGTTGATATTGCTCACGATACACAAATCAAGTAGTCCGTCATCATATATCGCATCAGGGCAAACGCTCATACCTCCTCCATAAAACGGAATGTTTGATACAGCGATTAACCATATATTGTCATAAAAATAACGTCTCCCATCAATGGTAAGGGTAAGAGGCATTGGTCGAAAAGTGCACAGCAACCTGAGCGCAATAATTACGTAGGCAAGCCTGCCTAATTTCATGCGGTTTAGCCAACATTTAATCTTTGACCCATTCGTCATTCTTGCTACTGCACCATCAAATCCAATACCAGATCCATTAACAAAGAAACTATTGTTAATTTCGGCAACATCTATCTTATACGGCTTAGAGGAAAGGAGCATTTCCAAAGCTTTTATACTGTTTGTTGAAATATGTAAAGCCCGTGCGAAGTCATTTCCTGAACCTGCCGGAATACAACCAAGAGGAATAGCAGTCCCAATTAGCCCCTGAGCCACCTCATGCAATGTACCATCCCCTCCCACAACAATAACCGCTTCTACTTTTGATACTTTTCGTATTTCTTTTGCAAGAAACGTTGCATGCTTAGGGCCTGTTGTGAAGTGAACAGTATAGACAAGCTGTCTTTCCTTCAAAACAGGTTCTAATTGTGACCATATTTTTTTCCCTCGTCCATTTGCTGAAACGGGATTCACAATGAAAATAATCATATTTTCTCCTTTTAGCGTTCTACTTTCTTTGTTCTATTTTTGGATAAAAACCTAACTTCTAAACCAAAAACTTATTTCTTACCATTTTTTCTGCATGTAATGCAAAGAAATATGTGTTTAACTAAAAAAGCTGTTGAGGTCTTCTCAACAGCCTTTTTATACTCCATATACGCTTTTATTTTTCAGTATACGGCGTTATTTTTTTGAACAGCACCATCCAATATGCTAAATTTTAACAGGTGAATTATTAGGTTTAAGAAGGTAAAAAATTCAAAATATAACAAAACCCCGCTAAATTTAGATGTTTAGCGGATTCTATAAATTTATTTAATTGGAATGGAAGGTCCGATTTTTTCGTTATGCTCATTATAATGCACATGCCGTTTGATGATGGCAGTAAATAAGCTTCCATACGTTTGAATAATGAAAGCAATTGCCTTCTCATTACGGTTCTTGATTTGTTGTACAACATTTTCTTCTGTTATTTTCAGGAGCGCTACCCTCCTTGCTACTTTTAATTGGTACTTACTTTGTAATACGAATAAAAAAACATAAACCTATCAAAGACTACCGGAAAATTAAGTTAAAACCTTGTCGCTATTCCTATGTAGAGCAAAAAGCCGCTTCGAATCAGAACGAACGGCTTTTTTTATCATTTGCTTTGTTTTTTCTTTCGTCCACATCAAAGAAACCATTAAGCAATCATCAATACCAATAGGGAAATCCTCCACCAAAAAAGGGAAGCAAAAATAATGAAGACAATAGAAATAAGGGAAGAGCTAAGCGTCTAAAACGACGGCGACCAAAACCAAACTGGCGATCGTCTGCTCCCTCTGCTTCACACGTGGGAATAGCAAGAGTAACATTCTCGGGATTTACGTCTGCAATAAATCCATCATAAACATTTCCGTCTTTTGTAGTTATTCGTACATAACGGTGAAGATACTGTCGACATGATGTATACCATTGTATAGGATGTGTGTATTCATTCATGTAAGTCGGTGAACCATACATATCTGTATGATACATGTAGTTTCCTCCTCGTCTTTTTTGATACAGTTACATGATATGCGCCTGCAAACACTCCGAACCTAGATATTCACCCATTTATTTACCAGACGAATTAAGACAATATAACTTATGTATTTACTCACATATGCCTTAGTTATTAGTCCAAAATTGTAAATAAAAAAGGGATTTCTTCATATCAGCTTTATGAATATACAGTGCTTCTCCTAGACACTACCTACTCGTTATCATTTATGCCATATCCATTATCAACATAGATTGTTTCACTATTATCAATAACCGTAGCATAAAAAATTTCTTTAATATTATCTGCTTTCTGCTTACGTAGTTGATCGATGAGCCACTGTTTATTTTTGCCGATTAATTTAAGATTTTGCTCTTGAATTTTTCCTTCAAGAATGACAGCAGCAGGAAGACCTTGATAATTTATTTGTAAACCTAAATCTTTTGGTGTAACGAAATTTCTCTCTGGCTTCGGAATTACACTAATCGTTCCGATGGGCTCAAGAATAGCATGGTCAATATCTTGTATATTAGGATATCCTGCCGCTCTCAATGTAGAAAGTAGTTCCACTAGAGAATATCGACTTTGTTTCATGTTTTCTTTAATGATTTTCCCATGTTTAATCAATATAGTGGGTTGTCCAATAATCATTTGATTAAATCGTTTAAATAGTGAAAGACGACCAACAGTAAGATGAATAATAGTTACAAGTATCATGCCGCCAAGTGCTTTTTTCCAATCTTCGGTTAGTATAGGCTGTATTCCTATGGAAACGATAAAAACAATAGCCATTAAATCATGAGGTGTAACTTGGGAGAGTGTAGCTTTTCCCATAATACGAATTAATACGATAGATAGAGTGAATACAACTAGAACTTTAAGAAAGTAGATCATCATAATAAATTATATCTCTCCTATCGTTGTAATCATAAAACAAATGTAATGAATATGTTTATTTAATACAAATCAAGTTGTCAAAATTAAGCTCTACGTCAAACTCTATGCTTAATATAAACCAGTAGGAATACACATTCTTATTAATGATAAAATAAGTACGATTTTTTGTAGTGAATTCAAGCTTTTTGGTTTTTTAGTGTGAATAACATGATCCTTACTGTTTTCAATAACATGGTGTGGTGTAGGCTCCAAAGTTGAAGCCGTAATTATTCAAACCATACGGGCTTATGATCCTGGACCGAAGCACTCTGACCTCTATCTCATAAACAAGTTGAATGAAAGAAAACAGGAGTAACATGGTAATCATATTATTCACCTCATTATTAAAGTAAGGTGAGTACAACATACCCACCTTACAGCCTTCATGCTTAAAATCCTTTGTACTGGGGTTCTTCCTGTTCCAATTGCTGAACACGAGGTTCTAAAGAATCAATAATCATTTGCGTTTGCTGCGCATTTTGTGTGAATAGCTGCTTTGCTTGTTGGTTTTGTGTGCTTAAAGCGAATGTCTCTAAGCTGGCCTGTGCACTTTTCAGGCTGGCAATTGCTTGTTTTACCTGTGCAGATACAGTCATGTCTCTCACCTCCACAGGCAATAGTATGTACGTATTTTTTTCAATTAAACGCTATTCCTACACAAAAAAACAAAAATTAGGGTAGTGATATACTGACGTTTCAGAATAAAATTTATCTTTCTCATATAGAAATAATGGATAAACTGTATCATATTGAATTAAATTTCAATTTGCTAGCCAAACTATATGTGTATCTTTTAAAGGAAACGAGGAATGAAAAAGGTGTTTACATTTGATCTACAATCAGAAAAACTATTTGGAGTGAGTGGACGTACGAGGCGTAAACGGGAAGAACGTATGAATGATCCTTTTGAACGTCCGTTACTACATCGCCAAATTCAAGGAGATACGGTATACATACCGTTGGATACAGAAAGATTATGGGGTTGGAAAAAGGAATAAGCGGGTGTTTACACAGCAAAAAAATACCACCTTATCGGGTGGCTTTATATATCACTGTGGTTAATTTTTTCGTCACATCATAAACAATGTTCCTAAATTTTATATACAAGGTTAAAATAACGAGAAAACACTAAGGGCAAATTGCTCTTAGTGTTTTCAATCGCATTCTCAGTCCAAACTTGTTTGCAACAAATAAGGAAATTTTGCATAACCCCATATTTGTTGAAGTTGCTGAACCGTAATGCCTTTGTTTCAAACTACCTATGTGCAGCCTGTTTTGTCTTAAACAGCAGCATCTGTACTCTGTGTGTATGTTAATCGCTCTATTATACTAGACAATAAAGTAAACCATTTAGGCATTTGCCTTAGGGCACCTAGCCATATTCTGCATATACTCCTATTATCGCCTATAAATGAAGGAGGAAAAAAATGTATAGTCCATTTTATTCTCATGATGTTTATCCCTATAATACTTATCCTTATAATACCTATCCTATGCCTAATGTATACGATTTTTATTCTGTTTCTAACCAAATCCATACTCTCGAAAGAAAAGCACCTATCCCTCAAAAAGAGACCTCCCCTAAAGAAGTGGTCATAACAAATGGTGAACCTATTTCTAAAGAAGAGCCTACCTTTGGTGAACTTCTCTCTAAAGAAGACCCTATTTTTAGAGAGGAACCCACTTCTAAAAAGAGCAGCACATTTACAAAACGATTGTTCAATCACTTACATCAAAAAAAAGGGAAAAGCATCTCTGTTGCAACTCCTATCAAAGAGATCCAAGGGGAACTAGAGGAGGTTTTTCCTGATTATATTTTAGTGAATATGGATGGACAGCATTACCATATTAGGTGGGAGGGTATTGTTTACATTAGTTAGGACCTGAATAAAGACAGCCGTTTTGAATTGCCAATTGTGCGTTTTTATTGATGAAGCATTATGTTGACGTTAATCCTCCTAAGAAATGAAGCATCACGATTAAAAAGCGAGTGCCTAAGTGCATGAAGAAATTAATAAAATACGCTCATAAATTAAACTACCCATTCCAGCTTATTCGTATCTGAATGGGTAGTTTTTGTTTCTCCAATATGCGTATGCTGGGCTTTTTAGGTTTGCCACTGCTCAATGACGCCATCTGCCTGCATTTCCTGCATGGCACCGTGTACAAGTGCATTACCAAAGCTGGTAATTGGAACGGTCGCCCCTGCACCGGCAAATTTAATAAGCGGTTCATACCAACCAAATCCATCAAGAATCGCACCAGTAACCACGAGAACAGACATTGTATGGGCAGGTGTCAGCTTTCCGACATCCATCAGCAACTGCCCAATGACACAGATAATGCCCCCCACTATGAAAGCCCAGAAGAATATCATGTCGCTATGCCTCCTTATTCTCGTTTTCTATAGCAACTGCATGTGCAATACATGGAATGCTTTCGTTCTGTTGATAGCTAAGTGGCGAGAGGAGAGCTCCTGTAGCCACCACGAGAATGCGTTTCCATTCTCCTGCACGCAGTCGATTAAGAAGGTGACCGTATGTAACCGTGGCACAACAGGCGCATCCACTTCCTCCCGATAATACATCCTGCTTTGTTTGATCGTAGATAAGCAAGCCACAGTCAGTAAACTTATCTTCCGAAATAGGAAAGCCGTTCTTATTTAAAAGATCATTGGCAATCGTGTGACCTACTTTGCCCAGGTCACCGGTTGCAATTAAATCATAGTGCTCTGGCCCAATCTGCAAATCGCGAAAATGAACTTGGATCGTATCAACCGCGGCCGGAGCCATTGCTCCCCCCATGTTAAACGGGTCAGAAATCCCCATATCGATAACCTTTCCAATCGTAGCTGCTGTTATTCTAGGGCCATTTCCATTAGATGCAACCACGGCAGCACCGGCACCAGTGACAGTCCATTGCGCGGTTGGTGGTTTTTGCGAACCGTATTCAGTTGGGTAGCGAAACTGCTTTTCTACAGTCGCATTGTGGCTGCATGTACCAGCAAGGGCATAAGTGGCGGACCCGCTATCGACAAGCTGGGCAGCCAGTGCTAATCCCTCCATTGATGTGGAACAGGCGCCAAATATGCCAAGATACGGTACGCCGACTGTCCGTGCTGAAAAGCTACTGGAGATAATCTGATTCATTAAGTCGCCGGCAAGGAGAAAGTTAATGCTGCCTTTCTGCAGACCGGCTTTTTCAATCGCTTTGTCGCATGCTTCTTCTAGCATTTTTTTCTCCGCTTTTTCAAAACTGTCCTGACCAAGCCAGATGTCGCCATGCAGAATATCAAAATCATCAGCCAATTTCCCTTGTGCTTCAAACGGTCCGCCAACCGTAGCGGAAGATAGAATCACCGGCTTGTTCGAGAAAACCCACGATTGGTGTCCCTGCAACATCTTTATATACCTCCCAGTGCAGATAAGGCCCACTTAAGCAGACCGATAATAAAAGCGGCAAATACGCCAAATACAATAACCAAGCCAGCGAGCTTAAACATATTTCCGCCTACGCCAAGCACCAAACCTTCACTGCGATGTTCCAGTGCGGCCGAATCGACGGAGTTGGCGAATCCAGTCATGGGAACAGCTGTACCTGCTCCAGCGAATTGGGCGATTTTATATTTCTTGTTTTTTGCTTTCTTTCCCATAATGAGCTCCTTCTGGTTGTGTAGGATTACTCCTCTATTTTTGATAAAAAAAATACATTTCATACAGTTGATTCTTCTCTCAATAACTTTTCTCAATCCTTCACAAAAAGGATTGAATTTCAGGAATTTACAATCAAATGTAAAATAAACACGCCGAGTTATAAAATCTTCTTCAAGGATGAAAGATAAAAGGAGTACGGTCATTTTGTATGAAAAAATATGTCAACATCATCTTATTTTCTCTAGGGAGGGTTATCATTGCCAAGTTGGGTGGAAATTGTTGTTCGAACTGTGGTATCCATCGTTACATTGCTTGTTTTAACACGAATCATTGGGAAACGTCAGATTTCTCAAATGACTTTTTTTGAATATGTTGCAGGAATTACGCTTGGTTCAATTGCTGGGTTTATCTCAACCGATTTGGAAGGGAATTTTTTACACGGTTTCACAAGTATGATAATCTGGGCACTTATTCCTGCCCTTCTCGGCTATCTGGCACTTAAAAGCAAAACGGTCAACGACATTGTCGAAGGAAACGCCACTATTCTTATAAAAGACGGAAAAATCATGGAAGATAACTTAAAAAAGGAGCGTATGTCAGGAGAAGAATTACTGGAGCAGCTACGTTTAAAAAATGCTTTTTCTATCGCAGATGTAGAGTTCGCGCTTCTTGAACAAAGCGGTGAAGTCAGCGTCCTGTTGAAAAGAGATAAACAGCCGCTTACCCCGAAAGATTTACAAATGAAACCGGCTCCGATAAAAGAACCTCAAACCGTCATTTTAGATGCCACTATTATGCTGGAGCCTCTTGCAACGGCCGGTTTGTCCACAAAATGGTTACATACCACATTGGATAAGATGGGGATCTCTCTAGATAATGTATATATGGGACAGGTGGACAGTTATGGACAACTGCATGTAGATTTATATGATGACCAAATTACACCACCAACCCCTCAGGAATTCCCATTAGTATTGGCAACGCTAAAAAAATGCCAGGCTGATCTGGAGACCTTCGCGCTTGAAACAAAGAACGAACAAGCAAAGCGAGAATACGAGGCGAATGCAAAGGCATTAAAACAAGTTGTGGAACAAGTTACCCCTTTGCTACAGCAATAAACTATAGAAACACGTTCGAATCTTTTCAGTCTATTCAATCAATTGCAGCACCCAACCTTTTATATCTACTATTCGCAAATGTTTTGGGGTAGTATTTGTCCCTGTAATGCAACGAACCATGCCCACCTCCATTCAGGTGTGTCGGAGAGTTTTCTCCCGCTAATTCATAACCCGGACTGGCTGTTACTACAAGTTGACAGCCAGGATGGGAATGTAGAGCACCATACACGGATAATTGTGATAAGTAATTTGTTTACCCTTAGTTGCTATATCCAAAATAGACAGGTTACCTGTAAGAGATCAGGTTTGGCGATACGGATCAATATAGTTTCCGTTTCGCCGGAAAGAAAGTTGTCCATCTTTGCTGCCTGCCATTACATGAATGCCCTCACCTTCTTTCCATGCGATTACATCCATCCGTACATCAGTCTGCAACAATTTGACAATTTGTACAAGTGGCATACGTTTATCGAGTAAATAAACGTATGCCATTCTTTCGTTTACAGCCAGTACAATGATAAGCAACATAACCGGCTTACCGCTGTCGGTAGGAGAAGGGATTGACTGTGTATTCAACGGGTCGGAAGATTTATGAAAGATCTCCCCACATCCTACAAGCATACTTAGGATCATAATAACGGCGACTCTACTATAAACGTGGTTACGCATCCTGTAAATACCTGCTTAATAGTTGTTCTTTTGACATGATGAGAAACTTTGGAACCAGGTTCTTCTCTTTCCATCCCTGTTGCTTATTCAAATGACACAGGATGAATAGCGGTTTCATATAAAGCTGCTTTAGTTTTTTATAATAACCATTCTCGATATCCTTCACTTCAAACCCAAGACGGCTAACACCTCGGTGTAACACAGTAATACCAATGATGCCTTTAATGGTCTCTCCTTGTGGATGATTACGAATAAAAT
>SNQY01000020.1_pt1 | contig 155866 bp, 165 predicted proteins | sample 2580551 | NCBI WGS metagenome assembly SNQY01 (sample SAMN10953785, study PRJNA522744) | food fermentation metagenome | isolation source: 144-hour incubation of native-enriched microbial consortia from nixtamalized... | place: Mexico | collected 2017-09-24 | reverse complement strand
GTGTTTACCCGCAACCGCGAGTACATCGAGCGTGCCCGTACCGAGTTCCATGTGGGCAACCTGTACTTCAACCGCAAGTGTACTGGAGCCATCGTTGGGGTGCATCCGTTTGGTGGATTCAACATGTCAGGTACGGATTCCAAAGCAGGAGGACCAGATTACTTGCTGCAATTCACACAGCCGAAGCTGTCGTCCGAGATTTTGTAAAAGGAATTTAGGAAGCCACACACTCTATTTTGCAGAGAGGGGAATCATCATGAACGGTTCAACAACCAAAACGCATGATATCATTGAAAAAACGGAAAAATTCGGAGCCAGAAACTACCATCCGCTTCCAATTGTTATCTCTAAAGCGGAAGGTGTATGGGTAGAAGATCCGGAAGGCAATAAGTATATGGATATGTTGAGTGCATATTCAGCACTTAATCAAGGCCACCGTCATCCGAAAATTATTCAGGCGTTAAAGGATCAGGCAGATAAGGTAACGCTAACGTCCCGTGCATTTCATAGCGATAAGCTAGGTGAATTTTATGAGAAGCTGTCGACGCTGACAGGCAAAAATATGATTCTGCCAATGAACACCGGGGCGGAAGCGGTGGAAACTGCGATAAAAGCCGTGCGCCGTTGGGCATATGACGTAAAAAAGGTACCGGACAACCAGGCTGAAATCATCGTTTCTGAAGGTAATTTCCACGGTCGGACAACTACGATTACATCGTTTTCTTCCGACGAGGCATATAAACGTGGCTTCGGACCATTTACGCCGGGATTCAAAATCATTCCGTATGGCGACATTGAGGCTCTACGTAAGGCGATTACGCCGAATACGGCTGCATTTATGACTGAGCCGATTCAAGGGGAGGCCGGCATCTTGATGCCAACGGAAGGTTTCCTTAAACAGGCTCGTGAGCTGTGTAAAGAAAACAATGTACTGTTTATTGCTGATGAGATCCAGACCGGTTTTGGTCGCACAGGTAAAATGTTCGCATCCGATTGGGAAGATGTAAAACCGGATATGTACATTATGGGTAAGGCGCTTGGTGGCGGGGTATTTCCGATTTCTGCAGTAGCAGCTGACAGAGAATTTCTAGGTGTATTCGAGCCCGGCTCACACGGATCTACGTTCGGAGGTAATCCGCTAGGCTGCGCAGTTGCGATTGCGGCGCTTGAAGTGCTCGAAGAAGAAAACCTTGTGCAACGTTCGCTGGAGATGGGCGAATACTTTAAGCAAAAGCTACAGCAGATCGAAAACCCGGCTATTAAGGAAGTACGTGGACGTGGCCTGTTCATTGGCGTTGAACTGACGGAAGAAGCGCGTCCGTATTGCGAGGCGTTGAAAGAATTGGGACTGCTTTGTAAGGAAACACATGAAACTACAATCCGTTTCGCACCGCCGCTTATTATCTCCAAAGAAGATTTGGATTGGGCGATCGAGCGAATTTATCAAGTGTTGAAAAAGTAAGAAAAGCGGTGTATGCTGTTTGTAAATGTGTATAGGACGCAATAGGTGCCCTTACTTAAGGGAGAATAGGGAAGAAAATACGCGGGCCCGCCACTGTAGCCGGGGAGCCGTCGGTAGTCACTGAGCATATGCGCTTGGGAAGGCTACTGACACATGGTTTTGATCCGGGAGCCAGGAGACCTGCCTATTGCACGAAATACTCGGGGATCAGGTAGCATAGAACCGGATGTGGCAAGTCCAGGTCGTCTTTGACCTGGGCTTTTTTGCCGTACATAAAAATACAAGCGGACAGGAAGCCCTTCGCCCCGTTGCGTCCTTGCCATTCTCGAACTATATGGAGAAAGACGGTGGATGAGACGATGGAACAAACGATTGGTGCGTTGCTTACGGATACGATAAGCCACATCGTGGAAACGGACAAAGAAAGTATGGGAGCGGTGCGAAGGCGGGTAGATAACCTCACCAAGCCTCCAGGAAGCTTAGGATCCCTGGAGGAGATGGTTATCCGCCTGGCGGGCATACAGCGGACGGAAATGCCAGTAATGGATAAAAAAGCGGTGGTAGTCATGTGCGGCGACCACGGTGTGGTAGAAGAGGGTGTAAGCGCTTTTCCTTCAGAAGTAACGGGATTAATGATGGGGAATTTTACGCGGGGCGGAGCTGCGATTAATGTATTCTCGCGCCGTATGGGAGCGGAAGTTATTGTCGTCGATGTTGGGAGCAAGGCACAGAGACTTCCGGGTGTGCGAGATGAAAAAATAAAATCGGGTACGGAAAATATGGCACAAGGTCCGGCAATGACCCGTGATGAAGCAATTCGCGCTATCGAAATAGGCATCGGTATTATGAAAGAATTGGCGGCGCAGGGATATAAGGCGGTGGCTCTCGGTGACATGGGCATCGGAAATACGACCCCAAGCGCCGCATTGACTGCCGCCATTACAGGTCGCCCAGTGGATGAATTGACAGGTAAAGGGACCGGTATCGATGAGGTGAAACGCCGGGCAAAAGCGGACATTATCGAGCGCTCGCTATCCGTGAACGGTATTGGGAAGCATTGGCGTTCTACTTTAGAGCCGCTCGATATATTAGCCTGTGTAGGCGGTCTGGAAATCGCAGGTCTAGTTGGAGTGATACTCGGTGCGGCAGCGCACAAAATGGCTGTCATCGTGGACGGCGTTATTGCAGGCGCAGCAGCTTTACTTGCGTATGAAATATGCCCGCAGGCGATTTCGTATATGTTTGCTTCTCATCTATCCGAGGAACCAGCGCATAAGGCGGCTCTTTCTTATTTGGAATTATCACCTGTGCTACATTTGCAGATGAGGCTAGGCGAGGGTTCAGGCGCAGTATTGATGTTTCCTTTGTTGGAGGCGTCTGTCGCTATGCTGAATGAGATGGCAACATTCGATGAACTGGGTTTGTAAATCAATGTAAAATCCCCGCTGCGAACACAGCGGTTTTTTTGGCAAAGGATGTGCCGGCATATGAATAGCGGGCCAAGAGATTGACTTTTACGTCGGAAATCTTATACGCTACCAGCAGAAATACGCTCGCTTAATGAAACGGTGGGCGAAAGAAAAAGGAGAAAGCGTATGAAAACAAATCGAAGAAACGTAACGATCGCAATGCTGGTCGCAACGTTCTTGGCGGCGATTGAAGTCACTATCGTCAGCACCGCTATGCCCCGAATTGTCAGCGATTTAGGAGGACTAAAACTAATTAGTTGGGTGTTTGCGATATATTTACTTACTACGTCTGTAACGACACCCATTTATGGGAAATTGGCCGACTTGTTCGGACGTAAGATTATTTTTACGTTTGGAACTGTGGTCTTTTTGCTGGGTTCAGTACTGTGTGGACTTTCCCAGTCGATGGAACAGTTGATTTTGTACCGTGCGATTCAGGGGATTGGCGCAGGGGCAGTATTGCCGGTAACATTTACGATTATCGGTGATATTTATTCCTTTGAGGAGCGTGCTAAAATCCAGGGGTTGTTTAGCTCTGTTTGGGGCATCTCAGGTATTATTGGACCGCTGGTAGGCGGTTTTTTCGTTGATGTTCTTTCCTGGCATTGGATTTTCTTTGTTAACATTCCATTTGGTATTATAGCCGTCGTTCTGGTATGGATGTACTTGAACGAATCGTTTGAAAAGAAAAAGCAGCATATTGATTATGCTGGTGCAGTAACATTCACCATTGGAATGTGTGCATTACTATATGCATTTTTGACGGGTGGACAAGAGTATCCATGGAGTTCGGGAATGATAGTTACTTTATTTGCAGTTGCTGTTGTTTTCCTGGGAGTCTTTGTTATCGTCGAAATAAAATCTCAGGAGCCGATGTTACCTTTGCAATTGTTTAGCATCCGATCTATTTCCATCTCCAATCTCGTCTCATTCATTGTTAGTGCTGTTCTGATTGCTATTACGGCTTACTTGCCGATGTGGATTCAAGGAGTATACGGTGGAGCAGCGACAAATTCAGGATTAGCGCTGGCCCCAATGTCTATCGGATGGCTGTTTGGGGCTATTGCCAGTGGTCAGCTAATGGTTCGGATTCGTACGCGCAATACGGCGCTCCTAGGGCTACTCACAGTTATGCTGGCTTCGCTCTGGCTTGCGCTAATTAGCATAGATACATCACAGATTGTTATTGTTGCGATTATGTTTATCGTCGGGTTAGGTTTTGGGCTTGCGGTTACGGTGTTTACTGTAACGGTGCAATCATCCGTAGATTGGAAACTCCGCGGTGCGGCAACAGCCTCTAACTCGTTCGTTCGTACGCTGGGGCAGACTTTTGGTATTGCAATGTTCGGAACGTTATTTAACTCCGCAATCGTACGGTATATGCAGGAACACGGGCTGGAAGAAGGAATGGATATGAATCAGCTCTTAAGTCCAGAAGCGGCAAGTCACCTGCCGGTACAGCTCATATCGTCTATGAGAGAAGGGCTGGCGTATGCGTTGCACAATGTGTTTCTGGTGATGTGCATCGTAGCAGTGGTGGCGCTTGTGGCCGGTCTATGGATGCCGCGTACGAATCCTAATTCCGTCTCCGCCCGTTCGAATTAATCAAACAGGGGGAGTATAGATGAAAGCAATTATGCTGCAAGGTACGTCATCGGATGTAGGCAAGAGCGTGTTATGCACCGCGCTCTGCCGCATCTTGTATGAAGATGGTTGGAAAGTTGCACCGTTCAAGTCGCAGAATATGGCTTTGAACTCCTATATTACACGTGACGGTAAAGAAATCGGAAGGGCTCAGGGCGTGCAAGCGGAAGCGTGCTGCATTGAGGCCACCGCAGACATGAATCCGATTCTCTTAAAGCCGAAGCAGGATATGATTGCCGAGGTCATCGTACGGGGTGAGCATTATGCTGATATGGGAGCAGGGGCATATCGGAGCGATTATGTACCGACTGCATTGCCAGTATTACGCGAATCACTCGATCGACTTGCAGAAGAATATGAAGTACTTGTCATGGAAGGGGCGGGCAGTCCGGCGGAAATCAATCTGAAGGACCGCGACATTGCCAATATGAAGGCGGCAGAACTGGCGGATGCGCCGGTTCTGCTCATCGCTGATATTGATCGGGGCGGCGTATTCGCATCGCTTGTCGGAACGCTTGCACTGTTGGATGAAGATGAGCGGGCAAGAGTAAAAGGTTTTATTATCAATAAATTTCGCGGAAAATTCTCTCTTTTGAAATCAGGTTTGGATTGGCTGGAGGAACATACTGGGCTCCCGGTGCTTGGAGTGATACCTTACGCTGACACAGGCATTGATGCTGAAGATTCACTGGCCTTATCTACACTCAAGCTAAAAAAACGGGATGAAGAAGGAGAGGCTCTTAACGTTGCAGTTATTCGTTTGCCCCGTATCTCCAACTTTACAGATGTCGACCCACTGTATGATGAACCAGGCGTCAGAATACGCCTAATCGCTTCAGTTGCCGAGTGGAACAATCCAGATATTATTATCCTCCCTGGCACGAAGAATACAATAGACGATTTACGATGGTTAAAGCAGACTGGCCTAGCAGATGCGATTGGACAGGCTGCACGGGATGGTGCGTATGTCGTGGGAATTTGCGGCGGCTACCAGATGTTGGGTAGGGAACTGCACGATCCAGACGGCGTTGAATCGATTTATGAACGCAGTGAAGGGCTGGGTTTGCTGCCGATTCATACAACATTCCGGGCGGGCAAGCGGACAATACGCGTAGAAGGGGAAGTATGCGGTGTTTCTTTTGCGACCGGACAGGCCGTGACTGGATACGAAATCCATCTTGGACAAACGATGCGAGAAGAAGGTAGCCGTCCACTGTTTCGTTTGGATGATGGCCATACGGACGGGACGGTCGCAGACGACGAAGCCGTATGGGGTACATATCTGCACGGTGTATTTCATAACAGAGAATTTACAAGAGCATGGCTTAACTGCATACGACTAGAAAAAGGGATGAAGCTGGTAGAAGGCGAAGTGCACACCGAGTCGGAACGTCGGGAGGCGAGCTACACCGCGCTGGCAGCTCTTGTAAGAGAACACATTGATATGAAGAAGCTCTATGGCATTATAGGGCTGCCGCTTCCCGTCAAATCATAGGAGGTTTTGCAAATGGCCGAATATTCCTATCCCGCTATGCTGCAACTAAAGGGGAGACGATGTCTTGTAGTCGGTGGAGGAAGGGTTGCTGAGCGAAAAACGACAACCCTTTTGAATACGGGTGCTTTCATTACGGTAGTCAGTCCTACGCTGACGGAGCGGTTACACACATTCGTACAGACAGGGCGTATCGAATGGCGGGAGAAAACATTTGAACCGGAAGACGTACAGGAGGCGTTCCTTGTCTTTGCAGCTACGGATAATTCGGAGGTAAACGTATCTGTTCGTGAAGCGTTGACACCGTACCAGCTTATCAATATTGCAGACCGACCGGATGCAAGTACGTTTACCGTACCAGCCCAGCTTCGTCGAGGAAGGCTACTCATGACCGTAGCTACGGAAGGAGCGAGCCCGGGTCTTGCACGAAAACTTGTCAGCGAGCTTGGAGAGGCATATGACGAGACGTACGAGGTGTATGTTGATTTCTTGGCTGAAGCCCGCCGTATTGTATTAGAGCAGGTGGAAAGTCCACATCAGCGCAGGCGATTGTTTAAGCAGCTGTTGGACGACGATTTCCTGGATGATGCGAGATGGCAGGATACGGAGCGGCTCTGGAATAGATTTTGGGAATTGGTATCGGATAATCGCGGAGACGATGCATAAGGGGGAAGAACGGATGATGTTCACTGAACAGGAAAAGCAAGCGGTGTACAAAGTAATCGGAGCGCGGCGTGATGTACGCTCATTTCTTACACAGCCACTGCCGGATGATGCGGTGCAAAGGATATTGAAAGCCGCGCATTATGGTCCATCCGTAGGATTTATGCAGCCCTGGAATTTTATATTAGTTACATCCACTGAAGTAAAAGAGCGCCTAGCATGGGCGGCAGAGAAGGAGAGAAAAGCGCTTTCTATCCATTATGAAGGGGAACGAGCGGAGCAATTCCTTCACTTGAAAGTGCAGGGCATTCAGGAGGCGCCGCTGACAGTGTGTGTTACATGTGATCCGACACGTGGAGGCTCGCATGTCCTGGGGCGTAATTCAATTCCTGAGACAGACATCATGTCGACGGCCTGTGCTATTCAGAATATGTGGCTGGCATCCTGTGCTGAAGGCATCGCTATGGGATGGGTAAGTTTCTATAAGAAAAACGATGTGCGTGACATTCTTGGGCTACCGCCACATATTGACCCGGTTGCTCTATTATCGCTCGGCTATACGGATCAATATCCTGTTGCCCCGATTTTAGAAACAGAAAAATGGGAGAAACGGCGGGAGTTAGATACACTCATCTATTACAATAAATGGGGAGGTACGGCATGAATCAACCGGATAAACAACGTGGTTTGGTGCTTGTATATACTGGAGATGGTAAGGGGAAAACGACGGCGGCACTCGGGCTTGCAGTCCGAGCTTGCGGACGCGGGAAGCGCGTACTGGTCATTCAATTCATCAAGTCGCCTGAACGTACCTACGGGGAGAAGATTATGTTCGATAAGATAGGTATCGAAATGCATCAAAAAGGCATTGGCTTTACCTGGCTGAAAACTCCTGAGGAACATCGGGAAGCGTTGAAGGAGGCCTGGGCTTTCACAAAAGAAAAAGTGATGAGCGGCGCATATGATGTGGTCATTTTGGACGAGCTGAATAATGCGCTTTCTATTAGCACGTTTCCTATTGACGACGTATTGCCGCTCAGAGAGGTATTGGAACTTATCGAGAATCGCCCGTACGGGATGCATATGGTCATCACAGGGCGAAATGCGTATTCTGAAGTCATGGATAAAGCTGACCTAGTGACCGAGATGAAGCCCCTTAAACATTACTATGATGAAGGTATTCCGGCTGTAAAGGGAATTGAATTTTAATGGCCAGGCTTGAAAAGTTTGGGCATGGGGGCGATTTGTTGACTGCTTCTACTCTGTTTGATGTAGAACCGGAGCAGTTGCTGGATTTCAGTGCCAACATTAATCCGTTGGGGCCACCAGAAGGAGTGCTGGAAGCGATTGTCCATGCCAAGAATAGCATCGGACATTACCCAGACCCTGCTCATCGCAGGCTCCTGTGTGCGTTGGCGAAGAAGTATGATGTGCCGGAAGAAGCGCTTCTTGTTGGAAATGGTGCAGCCGAATGTATGGCGCTCGCATTGCTGGCTCTTGCTCCCGCGACAGTCGGTGTTATCTATCCTTCGTTTGTAGAGTATACGCAGCTTGCAAAGCAGTATGGAGCAGAGGTAATCGGCTGTATCGGACAGGAAGAAACAGGTTTTCTACCGATGGAAGAAGAGCTTGGTTTGCTGCTAGATAAGGTTGACATTTTGTTTATTGGACATCCCAACAATCCGACCGGGCTTATGTATAGCCAGGAAACGCTAAGCCGATTAGCGATGCAGGCGCAGGAGAAAGGTGTCTATCTTGTAATCGATGAAGCATTTATCGATTTTCTTCCAGATGAAAGTCAACCGACATTGCTTAAACACCTGGCATTGTACCCGCACGTTATTCTGCTTCGTTCGCTTACGAAGTTCTATGCAATTCCGGGGCTGCGCCTCGGGTTCGCGGCTGCACATCCAGATATTATCGCACGTATGAAAGGGAAGCAGGTTCCCTGGAGCGTCAATTGCTTTGCGCTGGCGGCCGGAGAGGCGTGCTGCGAGGCGAATGAATATGAAGCGGCTACCCGCGAGTTGATCGCGTATGAACGGGAGTATTTGCATAATCGATTATCGGAGGATTTGCGTTTTCAGGTGTGGGCGGGACAGGCCAATTTTTTACTGGTGCGTCTACCAAAGGGATATACGGCGGAAGCGATGCAGAACGCGCTGGGGCGGCGTGGTATTATGATTCGTAATTGCGCTATGTATCCGGGTTTGACGGCACGGGATTTTCGTATTGCGGTGCGATCTCGCGAGGAAAATGATCGGCTGCTTCAAGCTTTGGTGGAAACGGTGGAAGAGAGAATAGAGGAGAGGACAAAACCGTGAGTATCGTATTAGTCACTGGAGGAGTCCGTTCGGGTAAGAGTGCATTTGCGGAACGGCTCGTCAAAGAAAAAAGCCGAGCGGTACTTTACGTAGCGACGGGCGTATGCACAGATAAAGAGATGGAGCAGCGTATTACACAGCATCGTGAACGTCGTCCTGCTTCCTGGGGGCTGAGTGAGACCCTGTACGATGCTGCCGCAGAGGTGCAGACCTATTATGATTACGAAGTTGTGCTATTTGACTGTGTTTCGACATGGATAAGCAATCTGTTAGTAGGTGTCCCGGAAGACAAGTGGGGGGACGTAGAAGAGACGGAGCGGATTATAGGAGCAGTAGATAGCTGGATGAGCGCAATACGAGATTATCCTGGCACTGTTTTCGTTGTAACCAGTGAGACCGGATTGGGCGGCGTTGCCATGTCGAAGCTGGGCCGTTGGTTTCAAGATACGCTTGGTGTGGTCAATCAGCGAATTGCCGCAGAGGCACAGGAAGTATATGCTGTGCTATCGGGCATTCCATGGAAGATTAAGGATGAGAGAATATGAACGCTTTGTTGCATGCCATTGCTTTCTTGACCCGCATTCCTGTTCCTAAACTCAGTGCTGACCCGAAGGATTGGCAGCGCAGTGTGGCTTTTTACCCGGCCGTAGGTGTTCTGCTGGGCACGTTGCTATGGGGAGTTGCCTGGCTTACCGGCTGGCTGTTGCCTGCGCCGCTCGCTGCTGTGTTGACGCTAGTCTTTTGGGTGTACAGCACCGGAGCTTTGCATCTGGATGGGTGGATGGATTTGGCGGACGGATTGGGAAGCTGGCGAGAGAGGGAGAAAATATTTGCAATTATGAAAGATAGCCGGGTAGGCGCCATGGGCGTTACCGCGGCCATTCTTTTGTTTATGGTTAAAGTATCGGCATTGTATGAGCTTGTAGGGAGCGGCAAAGAAATATGGTTGTTGCTTCCTCCGCTTTTTGCACGCATGGCGCTTGTGGCTGCTATCTGGTTTTGGCCATATGTAAGTGAAAAAGGTCTTGGAACGGGTCTTAGAGGTGGACTTACGGTCTGGAAGGTAAGCTTCGGTTTTATATTTGTGCTATGCTTGACCATTGTTTTATTCGATTGGATTGGTATGCTTGCATTACTTGTGGTAACGCTGGGGAGCTGGATTTTTCTCCGTTCGGTATCCTGTCGCTTAGGCGGCTTGACGGGAGATTGCTATGGTGCACTGGTGGAATGGACAGAAGCGGTAACGCTTGTCGCCCTTATTGCTGCAGGGAGGTTATGGATGTGAGGTGGATATGGGTGCGGCACGGCGAGACGGAGGATAATCGGTCGCGTCGGTATCTCGGACATTATAATGCGCCGCTAAATGAGCAAGGGAGAGAGCAGGCTTTTGCTGCTGCCGAACGGCTTAAGAACGAGCCTGTTACATATATTTATACAAGCGATTTGCTACGTTGTAAGGAGACAGCACATATCATTGCTTGTTCACACAAAATGACGGTAGTAGAAACTGCGGCGTTACGTGAGTTGGATTTTGGACAATGGGACAGAAAGACGTATGAAGAAATTATGCGGACACACAAATCATTGGCCGAAAAATGGTATAATAATCCTTACGATGTTTCACCTCCAGAAGGAGAAAGTCTCTACGAGCTGGGGGATAGGATTGGCCGTTGGCTGTCCGATTTGGAGGAGCGTATGCTTCCTACGGAGACGGCCGTACTTGTTACACACGGAGGACCGATACGATGGTTTCTTGCCGGACATTTGTTAGGAAACCCCAGTGCATTCTGGTCCGTGCGAGGCCCTGGTACAGGAGACATTTTGATTACCGAGAAGTATGGACAAACATGGCGTTCGTCGTCATCATAGAAGAAAAAAGAAAGAGATAAAAATGATAGGAATACGGATAGGAAAAGAGGAGAAAAACATGAAAGCAACTACGGGCACAGCATGTCATACGTTTGGCGAGCTGTTACAGGGGCAAAGGAACGGCACACCGTTCCTCGTTTCGTTGCCTGTCGCCAGTTATGTGAACGCGACATTTTATCCGTCCGCTTCCGGCGAGTTGCTTACCTCGCCGCAGAAGATTAAAGTGCGCCGCATTTTGCGTCGACTGATGAACGATTATAAAACCTCATTTCATGGCACCTTGCTGCTAGAGAAGTCATTACCAGAAGGTAAAGGGTTCGCGACCAGTACGGCGGACATGGTAGCTGCCTGCCGAGCTATATCAAAAGCGTACAAGCTGCGTTTGCTACCACAGCACATTTCGTCGCTACTCGTTCAGGTCGAACCTACTGACGGGATTATGTATGAAGAGGTAGTTGCCTACCAGCATCATCAAGGACAAGTGCTGAGCAGTCTTGGCCAATTGCCGCCAATGCGTATCATAGGTGTAGATCGGGGCGGTAAAGTTGATACTGTTTCGTTTAATAAGTGTCAGGAACTGTATACATTGCAGGAAGAGAGAGAGTATGATCGACTTTTACTGAAACTTCAGGAAGCTTTTCGGATGGGCGATAGTGAGCTTATCGGCCACGTGGCGACACGCAGCGCTGAGCTGCATCAGAAGAGGTTGCCTCACCCGGATTTTACGCGATTGAAAGCGCTTTGCGAGGAAGCGGGAGGTCTTGGGATCGTTGTGGCACACAGCGGAACGTTGGCCGGTATTCTGCTGGACGCCACTTCCTCTACCTGCGCACGTCAGACTGCCATGCTTCGTCAGCGGATGAAGGAGTGGCATCGTTCTGTTTATGAATTCGCTGTTGCCAGACATCAGAAAGGAATTACCGTATGAGCCAGCCGTTTCGTCTTGGTGTATCCTATACCTCCACCGTCTGGCCAGACATTTGCATCGATTTTCGGGATGACCATCTTTTATTGCAGGCAAATGCACCGCTTGATGCAATGAGCAGCGCATTATGGGGAGGCGGACATATGCGAGCCACTCATTTTATCAATTGGAAAGTGCCGCTGACCTATCGTTGTGAAGACCCGACTCTTATGATGAGGGATCAATTGACAGAGTGGGGCTATCCGGTTGCTGATTCTATCGGTTTACAGACTGCAGCCAAAATTACGCACGCCTCCATCGAAGAGGAAGCGGGTGATCGTTATCGAATGATATGCTGTGCTACAGCCGGTACGCGAAACAGTGCGCGGGCGGGAAAAGCAAGAGAGACATTCTCTGCCTACCGCTGCGGTACCATTAATATTTTTCTTCTTATGGATGCCTATTTAACACCTTCCGCGATGATTAACGGTATTATTACGGCTACCGAAGCAAAAGCAGCCGCTCTGCAGGATACAGGCATTGTCGATGAGGATGGGGATGCAGCTACAGGTACAACAACAGATTCAATCGTTCTTGCTTCCAGCCAGAATCGAGAGTATGGAGAGCCTCATCAGTTCGCCGGAGCGGCAACGACGCTCGGCAATGCGATCGGCCGGCTTGTATACAAAGCAGTGCATGAGGCTATCGTCACACAGGGGGAAGCATAATGCTTGCACGTATATGTGTTCTGCTTGCCGCCTATATTATCGACCGCATCATCGGTGACCCGCGCTGGCTGACGCACCCAGTAGTCTATATGGGTCGAGTCATTACATGGCTGGAAGATAAGATTAGAAGCAGGGTTCAGGAAGAAAGGTTAAAGCGTGCCGGGTTGTTGCTTCCAATCGTACTCGTCGCCGGAAGCTTTGTGGTCGTTTGGGCATTGCTTGCACTTTTACACCAGATCCACCCATGGCTGGCATGGGGAGTGGAGGCATGGCTTATCTCCACCACCATCGCCACCAAAGGGCTGGCAGAAGCCGGTATGGAGATTTACCGTTTGCTGAAGCAGAACAAAATCGAAGATGCCCGTCACGCGCTCTCAATGGTAGTAGGCCGCGATACGGCATTTCTTAATGAAAAGGAAATCTCACGCGGAGCTGTGGAGACAGTGGCTGAGAATATCGTGGATGCAATTATCTCTCCGTTATTTTATGCTACCATCGGGGGTGCTCCCTTAGCGATGGCATACCGTGCGGCCAATACGCTGGATTCCATGGTCGGATACAAAAATGAGAAGTATCGTAATCTAGGATGGGCTTCGGCGCGCTTTGACGATGTTGTCAATTATATACCAGCCCGTCTATCCGCTCTGCTGCTTGTTTTTGTGAGCTGGATACTTCGGCTGAATTGGCGGGGCTGCGCTATTATCACCTTGCGTGATGCAAGACGTCATCCGAGTCCGAACAGCGGGTTCACCGAAGCTGGTGTAGCGGGTGCATTAGGTATTCAGCTTGGTGGCACGAATTATTATCAGGGAGTACCTTCTGATCGTGCAAAAATGGGAGATGCGCTTCGGTCAATTGTGCCAAAGGATATTAAAGAAACAGTTCGTATGATGCACTGGGTTTCTTTTTTCTTCCTGATGGCCTGTCTGACAGGTATACTACTAATAGAGTTGATATATCGTATATAGACGCGAATCTATTCATTGCAATCAATCTTCACTATTTCCAGGAAAAGTCGCTCTTTTTGCCTAGCGACTTTTTTGTCATTTTGGCGTCCAATTAGTGTGAAAAGGAACTTACATCACTAAGAGGTATATGAAGTAGGAGGAGAAACGGTGAACAACAAAGACGAAATGCTGCGGCCGGGACGCGATGAAGAGCGTAAAAATGTGGGCGCAACTATTTACCGGTTGCCGTATGCAGAGGCGGAACAAACAGAGAAAAAAAAGAAAACGTTCCGTTTTACGTTTCCGCGGCCACGCTGGGTAAAGAAAACGAGAAATCTGGTAGTTGCTATTGTCTTAGGCGTTACAGTACTCGGCGCCGGTGCCTGGGCAGGGAGTGAATGGTTCGGGGCACCAGCAGTCACAGGCCAGACAGTTGTGCAAGAAATTCGTGACTTATCTTATCTAACAACAGCGGAAGCGGTTATGATGACGACATTAGAGGGGGAAGACGCTTACCGGATCTACAATATCGAGCTACCAGGGACAAAACGATTCTTTCACATTGATGTGCCTGCGAAAGTTCTGGTTGGTATCGATTTAAAAAAAGTATCCCCGTCTGACATAGCGATCGATAAACAAAGCAAGCAGATTACAATTACATTACCGCGCGCTGACTTTCTACAGGAGCCGAATATTGATATCGATAAGGTGAAAGCATTTTCCGACGAAGAAATATTTCGTAAGGGCATGACGCCTGAGGAGCAGCGAGAGTTCTTAACTCAGGCACGTGAGCAACTTCGCCAGGAGGCGAAGGAAAGCGGCATTTTGCAGACGGCGGAAGATCGGGCTGTACGGGTGCTCCAGCAAATATACAAACCGGTTGGATATAGCGTCAATGTCGCCTTTAAATAAATTGTTACAAAATGTTAACAAAGCCGTTCCTGCAAGAGAGGGAATGGCTTTTCTGCTATTGTTAAATTATAGAAACTGTTCAAAGCTTGAAATTGGGCATACAAATCAGAAATAATAGAAGTAATGAATACGGATAAAGAGAGGTGACAGGATGGATATATTGAATGAGATGCTTCAAACGCCTAATAATGATTTGTTTTCATTAGGTCTTGATCCGTTTGAGTTTATGATTTATGTATTCTTGCTGCAAATTGTCCAACGTAGCGAAGGCGGATTCGTTCCTTCTATTCGCAAAATCGCTTCAATGTGCAACATGAACAAAAACACCGTTGAGAAGAAGATAAAGAGCCTAGAGGAAAAAGAGCTTATTAGAATACACAAATATCAGAACAAGAATAAGTATGAAGTACTTCCGCTGAAGCATTTGGGGCGTGGTAAATCCCCTAGCTATTCGGTAGCAAGGTAATTGGGGCGCGAGGTTTTCATCTGGAATGCAAAGACGAGGCGGAAATATTCTTGCCTCGTCTTTTGCATGGATAAGAAAATAGAGTACCCAGATGTTTTGTTGGTTCGTCCGAAGTGCCAAGAAGCGGGCAATGCCGTCGAGCTTTTCTAAAGTAGAGGTGACAGTAGACGGGCGACCGATTCGAGGATGCGGTGATGCCAGGGTCTGCGCTTATATTCTTTTAGAGTAAGTTCCTTGCTGTCCATGAGGTCGTTAATGAAATCTTCTTCCAGCTTATAGACAGAGTTGCTGTTGTAAATAATAGCGTTCACCTCGAAGTTGTGCTGGAAACTGCGGATATCCATATTTGCCGTGCCGATGGAAGCGACTACACCATCGACCAGCAGGATTTTGGCATGCACGAACCCTGGTTGGTACAAGTAAAATCGTACGCCCGCTTCAAGTAGTTCCTGAAAATATGAGCGTGAGGCCCAGAATACTGTCTGATGGTCCGGTCGGCTTGGGAGCAGAATACGCACATCCAAACCACTTAGTGCAGCGGTTTTTAGCGCCATGCTAATCGAGTCGTCCGGAACGAAATAAGGCGATGTGATATAAATTTTCTCCTGTGCTGTGGCGATAATGGAGAAGTACATCTGCCAGATGGACTCCCAGTCGGAGTCCGGTCCGCTAGAAGCGATTTGTATTAGCTCTTCGCCGGGCTCTTCGATTAACGAGGGGTAGTAAGAATCTCCCTCAATATTTTCTTCTGTAACGAAGAACCAGTCTTTGAGAAAAATATTTTGTAGTAAATATACGGATTCACCTTCAAGTCGCACATGAGAATCGCGCCAGAAACCATACCTTGTATCTTTGCCCAGATATTCGTCTCCGATATTCAATCCGCCCACGAACCCGATTTTTCCGTCGATAATTACGATTTTCCTATGATTACGGTAATTAAGCTTGTTATTTAGAAACGGAAGGATAACAGGGAAGAATGTAACCACTTCGACACCTGCTTCCTTCAGTTCCGTAATATATCGCTTATCGAGCCGTACGCTGCCTACACCATCATAAATAACCCGCACTTTAACCCCTTCGCGGGCTTTATCGATAAGTACCTGCTTGAACTGCTGTCCGGTTGTATCATGGCGAATAATATAAAACTGGAAATGAATATGGTGCTTTGCTTCCGACATGTCCTGGATCATCTGGCGAAATGTTTCGTCGCCATTTGTGAGAATCTTACTCCGGTTCCGCAGCGTGAAGGGTGATTGGGACACGTTTACCATCAAGTTCAGCAACCTTCTCTTGGATGCAAGGTGAGGATATTGCCAGAAATCGTTTTCATCAAGCATGCCGGAAGGGGCTGTCTCCAGTTTCTTTAATACTTCTGCGTTACTGATGAATTTATGGCGGAACAGTTTGCGTTTGCGTACATTTCGTCCCAATAGCATGTAGAAAATGAATCCGACGATCGGAAGAAAGTTAAGAATAATAAGCCACGCTACCGTCCGAGATGGGTTGCGGTTTTCAAGCACAATAAGAAATGCGATAAGAAAGACGGACAGCGAAAATAAAAAAGTAAGATACGGTTCGATCGTTCGCCAGAAGGAAGCTGCACTTTCATTCGGAGCGGTAACAAGCGAAACCGCCGATGGGATTGACCCATCAAATAACATCCATGTCATCGTACACCAACCTTACGTATGATATCATAAAGTAAAACTTCAGCATTTCAACAAATTGCTGGCATGCCAATCATCAATCCATATAGCTATCATATTATTATATCCTGTACTGTCAACTACCCATCATTTAGAGAAAATTTGTTCTTGAAGTAGGGGCTTGTGAGAACAGACAAGCCGCGTTGATTAGCTCTCTGTACAAACAGGGGCGCAGGCGCCATTTGGCTACCTAACGAAATCAAAATGGATTGCGTGTCATATAGTCGGACTGGGAAGAAGGGTTAGCCCGCTCTCGTCCGAAGCGTATTCATCCCACCTCTTATAGGGGTAGGAGTATTTTGCGCTATTAACGATAAAAGGAGTGGTGGAGATGCTGCAACGATATTTGACAGTGCGGCCAGAAGGAGAAACGGAGATAGAGATTAACCGATCCCGTTTCATCAGCTACGTTAAGCGGGTCGAGACACAAGAGGAAGCGGTCGCTTTCATACAGGAAATTAAAAAGAAACACTGGGACGCTACTCACAATTGCTCGGCTTATATTGTAGGCGAGAACGATCAGTTCCAGAAGATGGATGATGATGGGGAGCCGAGCGGTACGGCTGGTAAACCCATTCTTGAAGTGATTAAGAAAAAAGGATTGAAAGACACTGCCATTGTGGTTACCCGTTATTTCGGTGGTATTAAGCTTGGAGCGGGAGGACTGATTCGCGCTTATGGCAAGTCAGCCAGTGCAGGCGTTAGTGCCGCAGGCGTGGTAGAGAGAGTTTTGACGCGTGAGCATCATTTTTCATTCGATTACACATTCCTCGGAAAAGTGGAAAATGAACTAAATGCCCAGGGGTATCAAATTGTTGGCATTCAATATTTGGACAAGGTTACAGTTACAGTTGGCGAAGAAGAGGGTCAGGAAGAGCCTTTAAAACAACTGATGACAAATCTGACAAGTGGACAAGCGGAATGGACAGCAGGTGATTTGGTCTACATCGAGCGCGAGCAGGAGGCGGAACTGGAAGTAGACGAGGACGAGTAAACGCATAGAAGTGAACAAAAAGACATAAACTTTATTTGCCAGCTATTGTCTGACTTTGGTAAAATAAAAGGTGTTTTGGAATTATAACTTCAGCTTTACATGGGAGGAGTTGAGGGGATATGTTGATGAACATTCTTATGTTTGTGTTCACTATCTTTGTTGCATGGGGTCTTCGAAACGTAGCAAAGCAGAAGAACAAGTTTGCGATGGCCTTCACGGGTGTCGCTCTGGCAGTCTGCATATTCGCTGATGTTTTAATTGTAGCGACTGGATTTGCTGTTCCTTAGGAGTTAAACGAATTGGAGATGTGAATGCCAAAAAAGGGGTTGGACAATGGGACGACCCTTTTTTGATGGAGAAGAAAGTAGATGACGCTATAAAGCAAGAAAGTCACATCTGTTTTCTTCCGATCGCATCACTTGAAAAACTCGCGAGGCGTATGCCAAACGTTGCTTGCGCAGCAGAGCTGCATAAGGGCAACTAAGGCGGTTGCCTGTGCAATAGCTTGGCACCAGCCAAGTTTTCTTTATGTCCTGTGGAGCGAGTGGAACGGTGGGCGAAAAAGACCGACAAAAGTGACACAAAGCGACCGTTTGGCTTCCGTGTGGCAAAAGGACGGGCGACAATGTCCGCGAGTTTTTCTTATATGTATAAATTCACCATTCAAAAGGAGACCCGCATTTATGAAATACGTTGCACTTTTGCCTATTATTGATCAAGAGAAGAACACACAGCATCGTCCTGCCCACCTGGCTTATATCAATAAGCTATATCATGAGGGGAAAATTATGGCTGCAGGTCCGTTTACAGACGGAAAAGGCGGAATGGTTATTTATGTTGCTGATACATATGAAGAAGCGCTTGAGTTGGCACAGAATGATCCGGTAGTGATAGAAGGCGCCCGTACCCTTGAATTGCGCGAATGGGGTGCGCTTACCCTGCCGCTTGAGTTATAATGGAATCGGTGCGTATATAAGCACCTGAATCCGACAGTGGGGAGGCAGTATAACAATATGGAAGTCATCAAAATCTCGCCCCGCGGCTATTGCTACGGTGTCGTGGACGCTATGGTACTGGCGCAGAAGACGGCACAAAACTTTGAGTTTCCCCGGCCCATTTATATTCTCGGTATGATTGTGCATAACAGTCATGTAGTGAAGGCATTTGAAGAACAGGACATCATTACGCTGGATGGCCCGAACCGTATGGATATGCTTGAGCAAATAGAAAAGGGCACGGTGATTTTTACCGCGCATGGCGTATCGCCGGAGGTAAAGGAACGGGCACGGGCTAAGGGTCTAACCGTTGTGGATGCTACTTGTCCTGATGTTACGAAAACGCATGATTTGATTCGGGAGAACGTTGCCCGGGGATATCATATTATTTATATCGGTAAGAAAGGTCACCCAGAGCCGGAAGGCGCGATAGGGGTAGCACCGGACCATGTGCACCTTATCGAGTCGGAGGACGATGTAGAACGACTGGATTTGCCTCATGATAAGCTCATTGTGACGAATCAGACGACCATGAGCCAGTGGGATATTAAACACATCATGAATAAAGTTATTCGCAAGTATCCACGCTGTGAGGTGCATAACGAGATTTGCATGGCGACCCAGGTGCGTCAGGAAGCGGTAGCAGAACAGGCGGGAGAAGCGGATTTGCTTCTGGTTGTAGGCGATCCGCGTAGCAATAACTCCAACCGCCTGGCGCAGGTAGCCGAAGAAATTGCAGGGGTACCAGCCTATCGTATTGGGGATCTAAGTGAGTTGGATGTAGAGTGGCTCAAAGACCGAAAGAAGGTCGCGGTGACATCTGGGGCGTCTACACCGACGCCGCTAACGAAAGAAGTCATCAGATTTCTCGAACAGTATGATCCGGCAAATCCAGACACATGGGAGAAGAAGCGCACGGTCAACCAGAGCAAGATTCTCCCGGCTTATAAAGCATAAGAAAAGGTAGATATAACACAGGCAAACCTATACGGGTTTGCCTTCTGTTTTTTGCGGAAAGGAGAACATAGTATGGGAAAGCCATTCTGGCGGCGAGAGTCGGTATGCATCAGTGGACTTTTTTTGTTTATTTACTTCGCCCTTGGTGCATTGTATCCGTTGTTATCGCATTATTTGAAAAGCATTGGTATGAGCGGAACGCAGATTGGCCTGATTGTGTCGGTTGGCCCGATTGTGGCTATCTTTGCCCAACCGTTCTGGGGAATGTTATGCGACAGATTCCAAATGTCGCGGCAGGTATTAAGCGGCATTTTGCTCGGCGCGGTTGCTGCGTCGTTCCTTCTGCTATGGGGTGGAAAGAGCTTTATTGCTTTTGCGTTATTGTATGGTGTGTTGCATTTCTTTCAGAGCGGTGCGGTGCCCATATCTGATGGACTGGCGTTAGGCTATGTAACGCGTACAGGAATTGAATTCGGCCGCATTCGCCAATGGGGTGCTATCGGTTTTGCACTGGCGACGCTGGTGGCAGGCATGCTTGTCGATGCCTTCTGGCTTGGGGTGATTTTTTATGTATACGCATTTGCGCAGTTTAGTGCGTTCTTATTTTTGCAAGGTGTACAGACGGAACGCTCTGTGGAAGCGGTCAATGTGTTTAAGGGCTTATCGGAGCTAATCCGACTTCCGCGCTATATGCTATTTTTGGCCAGCGCTTTCCTGATTTTTGGACCGATTAATGCCCATAACATTTTCTTTGGTCTGTTGTATGAGCAGCTGGGAGGGCAGATTGCCGGTATTGGCCTGGCGTTTTTATTGTTTGCGGGAAGCGAGGCACCGTTTATGAAATGGTCGGGATTCTTCATCAAGAGACTTGGCCTGGAGAAGACAATTTTTATTGCCGCATTGGTATCGTCACTGCGCTGGTTTTGGTATGGTACAGGGCCGACGCCTTTTGCTGTGCTTGCCTTGTTCTTTATCCAGGGGTTCTCAGCCGGATTGTATTTAGCGTCTGCTGCTCAATTTGTTCGGGAAAATGCGCCAGATACATTGCGTGTAACCGCGCTTGCCGTCTATACCTCTATGGGCCTCGGTCTTGGTTCGATGGCGGCGAATGTGGTGGGAGGAATGCTGGTAGATACATACGGAGTTTTGCGGACATATACATTTTTTGGCGGATTAACGGTGCTAGGGCTTGTTCCTCTGACGCTTGTTACATGGTTTATAAAACGAAAATCTACTGTATTACAATAATTTTCAAAAAATATCTTGCTGTATTATGACAGATTGTGTTATGATACAGATAACAAGAAGACGGATTAGGAGTGATTTTGTTATGATACAGAAGCATGTGGGTCGTCAATATCACCTGGCTCGGGAAAAAAAGCCGTTCATGGTAGAAGAGATGGATCGTTTGTTCTTTGCTTGTCGTTATGAAGGTTCGAATGAAGGGTTTGTTATCGAGAAAGACGCATTTCACCGCCAGGTACAGCGAGGCCGCATTGTAGCTAGTCCGTTTGAATCTGCGCTCGCCATCTAATGGCGGGCTTTTTTTATGGATAAGAAAGTATGGCTTGAACAACTCGCGAGGTGGTTGCCTGCGCTTGGTATCAGCCAAGTTTTCTTTATTTCTATGGAGGCGTGGCATGAGAGGTGAAAAAGGCTGAGCGGCATCATGCCCACGAGTTTTTCTTGTGTTTTACACCCTGTTTTTTCAGTATGCATACACTGTTTAAAAAGGTGATATGAATGCTGAAAAAGAAGTTCTTCGGATTCGTATCGGGGAATTGGCGGAAGCCGAGAGACCCGTGCGGCAGAGTGCGACAAGGGCATATGGTTGCTTCAGAAGATTTCCTGACTATTCAGCAGCTTGCTGATAGCGGAGAGAGAGCATGGCGTTTGAATCCTGTGGAAACGGCCCGGAGGCTTGGAATAGAGGAGCTTGGCTTTAAAGCTACTGATGTTTTCCGCTTCGAGAGTTATCGCCTTGATTATGGCTCCGGTTTGAATCGTGCACAGGTCAAAGCACAACATGGCCCTTGTCTGTTTCTCATTGAGTTGTACCAACCTGTCCGCAGGGGGACAACTGGTATTTGGGCAGTGGAAAGTGTTACATTGGTAAATGAATGAACAGGTGGTAAGGCGTTCCCTTCAGAGTCTAAAGGGAACGCTTTTCTGTTTGATCTTAGTGTTTGTTTAATGTAATCATACATAAGAAGAGATATACTCGGGATATTGGAAAGGGAGGGGTGGAGCTATGGATTTATATGTGAATGAAAAGGTAGTGCTTCGTGAGGTAGAAATGAAGGATGCACCGATGTTATATGCGCTGATTAATAGCAATCGCGAGCATTTACGTCGATTTCTAGGATGGATTGATGCAAACCGGAGCGTCGCCGACGTGGAAATGTTCATCACAGCTAGCATTCAGCGTAGATTCGTGAAGAACGGCACAGACTATACAATGTGGTATGACGGAAAGATTGTTGGCATTGTCGGCCTGCATTATCTTGATTGGGTTAATCACCGAACGAGCATTGGATACTGGATGATAGAACAAGCGCAGGGGAAGGGGATAATGACAGCTGCGGTAAGCCGGTTAATCGATTATATATTCGATGAGCTAGGGCTGAATCGTGTGGAGATCCAGTGCGCGGTGGAAAATGAAAAGAGCCGCGCCATACCGGAGCGGCTCGGATTTACACAGGAGGGACAGATCCGTCAGGGAGAATGGTTGTATGACCATTATGTGAACCATATCGTATATGGCTTGTTGAAGAATGAATGGCGGCGAATTTAGACACCGCAGCATCCTCCGCCGGAAGCGCAAGAGGGACCGATTTCTTCAAGTCGGCCGATCGGAAACGCTTTTTCTTCATCTGATGAACGGAAGTGTCCCCAGGCCATAATTCCGTTGAGATAACGGACGAAAAACGGTTCATCGTAGCCGACGACACCGTATTCCTGACCACTCATGAAATCATCCAGCTTTAGCAGGTATGAGCGGGCCATGAAGAATTTGGATTCCAGCACCGACGCCTCAGAGATGTAACCGGCCTGGTATTTTTTCATGCTTTCGCCGCGTAGCCGCTGCATTTCGGCCTGTAGTTCTTCTCTTGACATATCGCTATATCGCATCATAAATCGTATGCCTTCTTTCTACAAAAATATGAGTCTGAAAGAAGATAAGGAAGGGTTTCTTATCTTCTTCATGCATGATTCTTTACATAGTATAGCATATTGATTGCATATCATAATTTGAACTTAAAAGCAGAATCAGCTCATAATAAGAAAAAGAAGACAGATGGAGGGATGACAGATGGAGGAAGTAAACAGCAAAAAGGAGCCGGTACCTGATATTGATAGTTTGTTGTACAGTTTTACGGAATTTTTGACTGGGAAAGCAGACGAAGAGAGAGTAAAAATGATAAAGGTATGGGCGTTATATAACCATATGCTGAAGACGATGCCGCCGCTTGTGCAGCATTGGACAAATGAACATCCAGAGGAGAAAGCGCAGCTTCGTGAATTGTTTGAGCAAGTAAAACGCTGGAACATGGAAAAGAAGCAAAAAGGGGAAACGGAATAAGAAAAGGCACAGGCGATGATAAACGTCTGTGCCTTTTTTTTAATGGGTAAGAAAGTAGGTGTCGCTGGAAAAGAAGCAAACAACATCTGCTTTCTTCCGAGCGTATCACTTGAAAAATTTGTGAGGCTTGTGCCAAACGTTGCTTTTCGCAGCAGAGCTACATAAGTCTCCCTCAACCGAGATGCCCAGATGTTTTGTCGGTCCGCCCGAAGTGACACAAAGCGGTCGTTTGGCTTCTTTATGGAAAAAGGACGAGTGGAAGTGCCTGCGAATTTTTCTTATTGGACTTTTCCGGAGTACGGGAATTGTGCAGTGTATCCGCTAAACTGTTGGTATGTCTGGGTGAGCTTCTGCTGCTCTTCCGCCTCCAATGCATACCAGCCCTGTTGAAACATCAGGTTATAGATATCACGCGCGCATTGATGCGTCTCGGTGAGACACGTTAGCACATCGCGATGCAGTGTGTCATGGCTGGCTTCGCGTGTTGCGATATTGAAACCATCAGTCAAATATTTCTGTGTCGTCAGTACGTCGGTTAAACGATCGCGATCGGTCATCTGCGGAGTTTGTTGCGCCTGATTTTGAACTGGAGATGTTGGATTCGAGATTTGGTTATTTGGCACGATGCTTCCTCCTTATTGAGCCGACATACTGCCGGATACGTTATTCATTGCAGAAGTGTTATCGGTTTGGCAGTGTTGGAGCAAGGTATTGTAGTGGCGCTGGTGCATTTGCCCGGCACGGTCAATGATTTGCTTCACTTGCGGATCGGTACATTCCTGTGCATAATGGCTACATTTCTTCATCGCTACGAGCAGCCAGCTCATTTGATCTTTTACGTAATGTGTATCTTTGGTCGTTATGATGGTCGGAGGCGTTGTCATTATCACCTGCTGCGATTGAGGTTGCCCGGTTGTTTGTTGTTGCATGTGAAAGTCCCCTTTCGCTGTAGAATTGGTACGTGTATATTTTGCACAAAAAAAGCCGGCGCATTCAGGCGCCAGCCATAGCTAATTTGCCAATATGAATATGAATCGAATGTAATTCAATATTAAGGTGTTGCACATACGATTTGTATACACGATGCCTTATCTCTTGTGCCATATCCGGCAGAGACGTTCCGCGTTTCACGTTCAAGTGTACTTCGAGCGAGACAGAAGGCAGGTCATTTAATGTTACACTGATTTTGGTTATGTTCTCTACCTCCGACATATTGTTGCAGCTTAGCGTGACCAACTTGCGCAGCACATGCTCTGTCACGTGCATCCGTCCACCGCCGAAATCGGGTTGAACGATTGTTGTCTCGCCGATGATTTCTTTTTTGGAAGAGAAGATTTTCTTTCCTTGTGCAATAAGGCGGCGGAAGAAATCTTGTTCGACCTGAATATACGGGATCGGGATAACATGCTTGCCGGATGTGCGTCGAGTATAAAGTGCGGCTTTAATCTCGCTTGAGGAACGAATGTCTTCAATCGAAATATACGTAGTAATCGGAGCGATTTCCAGTGCATCTGCAATGCGGTTAACCATCTTTTGGGATGTGCCGAGCAGAAGAATACGCTCGATGTTGAAATCGCGGATTGCCTGCCTTATCTCTGTAGCATGATCTTCGTAGAAGAAGATAGCCCGCTTGACGGCCTGCACCGTGGTACGTTCATACTTTGCAGATGTGCCTGCTACTTTGCGTCCATTATAAATGAGCAGACCATCATCAATAATTGCATTGATTTTATACTTATGCGCCAGTTCAAGTGCGTTTGTACTCTTCCCTGTGCCGCTGGGGCCATACAGTGCAAAAACGTCCATATCCTGTCTCCTTTGTCGGATTCGAAGTGACGGTCAGGAGGTGGGAACTGATTGTTTCCCCATTTCTTCCGAACGGGCGACCGCTTGTTTAATGCAGGCGAGCATTGCATCCTGGAATCCGCACTTTTCCAGCACCGCGATCCCGGCTGCAGTCGTTCCTCCAGGGCTGGTTACCTGCTTACGTAGTGCAGCCGGTTCTTCTCCCCGGTCGCGAAGCATGTGGGCCGCGCCGATAATTGTCTGTAGGATCAGACGGCGGGCTACATCTCCTTCAAGACCAATCTCTCGTCCTGCTTGTTCCATTGCTTCTACTAAATAGTATACATAAGCCGGACCACTCCCGGAAAGTCCCGTTACTGCATGCAACGCTTCTTCTTTTACTGTTTCTACAATACCGATGGCCTTAAAAATTTGCAGAGCCACTTCCATATCCGTATCTGTTGCATGTGCGCCCGGAGCAAGTGCCGTCGCGGAAAATCCGACCGCAGCCGATGTATTCGGCATGGTGCGAATAACAGCGGCTGAGTGACCAAGCAGGCTTGTGATATAGTCTGTAGATGTACCGGCCAGCACGGAAATAAACAGCTGGCGCGAAGAAGTCAGCGACCGTATGCTGCTAATGGCTTCAGCGATGTCTTTGGGCTTTACCGCCAATATGATAATGTCTGCTTTAGATATGGCCTCTTCCTTTGTCGGTGTGGCGATCCCATAGCGTTCGGCAAGCTCTTGAACCCGGGAACCGCTGCGATTAATTGCATAAATTTGTTCGGCAGGAAGTAATTTTTTATCCACAAGACCGGAGATCATGGCTTCTGCCATCGAACCCGCACCAAGAAAGCAAATTGTTTTATTCTGCAGGATGGACATATTTTTTCTCCCCTTTATCGAATTTGCCCTGTACCGTAAATAACATACTTGGAAGAGGTCAGAGCCGGCAGACCCATTGGTCCGCGTGCATGAAGCTTCTGTGTGCTGATACCGATTTCGGCACCGAATCCAAATTCGAATCCGTCTGTAAAACGGGTTGATGCATTATGATACACCGCCGCAGAATCCACGCGCTTTTGGAAAGCACGTGCATTTTCTTCCGATTCAGTAATAATCGCTTCTGAATGTTTTGTACTGTAGCGATTGATGTGAGCGATGGCATCGTCTGTTGAATCGACTATGGCTACCGCCATCGTATAATCAAGATACTCGTTGCCCCAATCTTCTTCCTTTGCTTCTACAATGCCAATATCTCCAGCCAGCTTACGGGTGCGTTCGCAGCCGCGCAGCTCTACATTCTTTTCTTTGAGTGCTGTGAGTAAGTCTATCAGATACTCTTTGGCCCAGGATTCATGTACAAGCAGTGTTTCAGCTGCATTGCATACTGCTGGACGGTGTGTTTTTGCGTTTACAACAATATCGCGGGCCATGTCTGGTTTAGCTGACTCATCTACATAGACATGACAGTTGCCGGCGCCAGTTTCAAGAACCGGAACGGAAGCATTATCAACTACAGAGCGAATGAGTCCGGCTCCGCCGCGTGGAATCAACACATCGAGATACTCATTCATTTTCAGCATTTTGTTGACTTCTTCACGTGTACCTTCTTCTAACAGCTGGACGGCTTCTTCCGGTACTTTTGTATGCGTCAGCGCTCCACACAGGATTTTTACAAGCGCTTGATTGGAAAAGAGAGCAGAAGAGCTCCCCCGCAACAAAACGGCATTACCTGCCTTCAGGCAAAGACCGGTAGCATCTACCGTTACGTTTGGCCGCGCTTCGTAAATCATGCCGATGACACCGAGCGGAACCCGAACCTTGGTAATGTGAAGTCCATTCGGACGATCCCAGGCTTCGAGAACCTCGCCAATCGGGTCTTCGAGTTCGACTACCTGACGCAGTCCTTCGGCCATATCGTGAATACGAGTTTCTGACAGAGCCAGGCGGTCAATCAGAGCATCTGTCACGTTCGCCTGTTTTGCAGCTTCAATATCTTTGGCATTCACCTCGAGAATGTATGATATATTGCCTTCCAGCGCATCGGCCATGGCCAGAAGCGCCTGATTTTTCTCTTCAGTCGTGAGGGCCACCATCTGTGATGCTGCTTGTTTAGCCAGTTTCGCTTTTTCCAGTAAGGTCATTGCATAATCTCCTCCTTGTGCTCTTGTTTATCGATTTCTTCAATATATAGCGTTACCCAGTTGTCTCGATGCACCGCTTCAACGCGATGGATTCCCAGTTTTTCGCGACAGAATGCGGTAGATTCCCCTTTGGCTTGCTCTAGTTGTGCCGAAGAGTAGTTAACCTCTCCTTTTCCCAGCAGGCGTCCTGTTGTATCTGTTACATCGACTACTTGACCAGCTGCAAATTCACCTACTACATTCGTAATTCCAGACGGAAGCAGGCTCTTGCCTTCATAAAGAAGCGCCTGTGCCGCGCCTGCATCAACTTCGATGTGCCCGTCGCTTTCGGCATGGAAGGCGATCCATTGTTTGTGGGCTTTAAGTGGAGCCTTCATCTGATTGCGGAAATATGTTCCTGCACCTTTACCAGCGAGAATATCAAGTAATTTGTCGGCTCCTGTGCCCATGCCGATAAAGACGTCAATGCCGAGAGAGAGTGCGAACTTGGCCGCATTAATCTTAGAGCGCATTCCTCCGGTCCCGACCCGACTGCCGGCACCGCCAGCAAGCGCCTCGATGTCCGGTGTAATGTCCTCAATTAGCGTGAATTTTTTGGCATGTGGATTGGAGCGGGGGTCCGCGTCGTACAATCCGTCGGTGTCGGTAAGAATAATTAAATCGTCAGCGCGTACAAACCCGGCTACCAGCGCGGAAAGCATGTCATTGTCGCCGAATGTAAGCTCATCCACCGCCACGCAGTCGTTTTCATTAATAATGGGCAACACGCCGCGTTTGAGCAGTTCGTTAAGAGTACGATGAGCATTATGATATCGATTTCGCTTCGAAAAATCGTCCCGTGTCAGTAGAATCTGTGCACCGGCCAAATCATATGTTCGCAGTTCATCATTGTAAGCTTGAATCAAGAGTCCCTGACCGACTGCAGCAGCTGATTGCTTTCCTTCAAGCGTAACAGGACGGGATGGATAGCCGAGTGATGTAAAACCGGCCGCCACAGCGCCGGATGATACGAGAATGACTTCGTGACCCGCTTTACGCAACGCAGCCAACGCAGATACATGCTCTTCCAGTTTTTCGCGGGACAGCCCTCCGGTCGGATTTGTTAGCGAACTACTGCCGATTTTCACTACTATCCGATGCTTTTTTTTCGTATCCATAAATCCAATCTCCGCCTCTCTGCCTTTCCTTGTTTTCTAAAAAATAAGAAAAACTCGCAAGCGTTGCCGCTCGTCCTTTTTCTACAACGAAGCCAAACGACCGCTTTCTGTCACTTTGGGCGGACCGACAAAACATCTGGGTATCTCGGATGAGGGAGACGGTTGTCGGTCTTTTTCACCCGCCGTGCCACACGCCTTGCGCGTTTTTCGAGTAATACGGTTGGAAGAAACGATATGTCGCTTTCTTGCTTTACAGCAGCATATCGTTTCTTAATCCATTAAAAAAAGCCTTCCGTCCCCATGAAAAAGGACGAAAGGCTTAGCTTCCGCGGTACCACCTTCATTGGCGATGCACAAATTGTGTACATGCCCGCTTACCTCGTTGATAACAGGGGGAGGGACCCTGGCCAGGTCATCCCTGGCACTCCGGGGTGGGTTCCGGCAAACCATGCGGCAAATCTCGCAGCGAGATGATTTGCTCTCTGAACGCAGGTTACTACCGTACTATTCCCCATCAACATGTTCGATTACTATCACGACGTTAATTTGTTTTTATTATGAAGAACCTTTACACAATTGTCAAGATCACTGCAAAAAATTGCAGGTTGTATATTTTGCCTGTTCCTGCACAACCTACTAGAGATTCTCTAAATGAAGCGGGTGACAAGAATGGGAGAATTTAAAAAGCCGAAACGGGCAAAGACCTTGAATGAAATAGAACAGGAAAAGGAACAAGAGCAGACTAATACCGATGTATTGAAAAGTAAACCGCTTGAAGAAATCGGAATCGATCCAATAACCTCAGTTAATGGAGAGCGGTTGAAAGCGATATTCAAAGACGTTGATGTATTCGTTTCACATCCCCTTACATTTCTAAACGCCAAAGCAGACCCAGATGGACGTGTTCCAGAAGGGGGGGTGTTTTTTCTTGACGATATGGTCAATGAAGATATTCTGGACCAGCATGTAATACGTCCTCTGCTGGAAATGGGACCGGAATCGTTCTTTGGACATCATGTGGAAGACCAAGTCATTACCGCAAAAAAAATGGTACGAGTCGACAACCTTAAGACAGCGGTCGAGATGATTACTACAGGCAGCACACTCGTACATGTCGACGATATGGACCACATAATTGCAGTCATAACCTGCGGATTTCCGAGCCGTAGTGTAGCAGAACCGGAGGCTGAGCCATTGGTGCGCGGCCCGCGTGAAGGTTTTACTGAAAAGCTGCAGGATAATACGGCGCTTATTCGTAAACGTTTGCGCACACCGGAGCTGAAGTCCGAGATGATAAAAATCGGGCAGCGTAGCCATACGATGGTCTGCTTTATGTATATGCGCGAGCTGGTAGAGGAAGACGTATTAAACACAGTGCGTCAACGGCTGCAAAAAGTGGATATTGATATTCTGCTGGAAAGTGCGCAGTTGGAAGAATTGATTGAAGATAGTGTGTATTCGCCTTTCCCGCAAATGATATCAACTGAGAGGCCGGATAAAGTAGTATCAGCCCTGACGGAAGGCAGAGTCGCCATCATTATCGACGGTACGCCGTTCGTTCTTGTCGTTCCGTCTGTATTTTATGATTTTATGCAGGCGAGCGAGGACTTTTATCAACGCTTCTATTTCTCTACGGCCATTCGGCTTCTGCGTACAATAACCTTTCTTATCGCGTTGCTTGGCCCATCTTTCTATATTGCGATAACGACGTTTCACCAGGAGTTAATACCGACCCCACTGCTGCTGACTGTTATTTCGGCCCGGGCCGGCGTACCGTTTCCTGCTCTTGTCGAGGCGTTGATTATGGAGGTTTCGTTTGAAGTCTTACGGGAGGCAGGGGTGCGCCTGCCACGCCCGGTAGGTTCTGCGGTCAGTATCGTAGGTGCGCTCGTCGTCGGTCAGGCTGCGGTCGAAGCCGGAATTATTTCACAGGCAATGGTCATTGTTGTGGCATTTACCGGTATTGCTTCCTTCACTATCCCTGCTTTCAATATGTCTATGTCTACGCGTTTACTTCGTTTTCCGATGATGCTTATCGCCGCAGGACTTGGATTGTTCGGCATTGCAATCGCGTTAGTGGCGCTCGGCATCCATATGTGCAGTCTGCGAACGTTTGGCGTACCGTATATGTCGCCGATTGCTCCGATGCATGGACGCACGTGGGGGAGCGAGATTTTCGTATTGCCGTATCCGATGCGCAAGTGGCGGCAGGAATATATACAAAAGAAAGATTTAAAACGCTCGGATATGCCGGCCAATCCACCACAGCAGCAAGGGGGAGAACAGTAATGCAAAAAAAGTGGAAACCGCTTTTACTTATGGCTCTTCTCTTGCTGCCTCTGCTCCAAGGCTGTGGTACGGCGGAGGGCGGCATTGCAGTCCGGGAGCTAAACCAGCTTAATGTAGTGATGTTGACTGGCGTAGATTATGACCCTAAACATAAAAAATTTATTATCACGATCCAGTCTGTAAAACCGGCTACAGAGAAAGGTGTTGCAGTGTCCCCGGAGTCCGTCTACATGGCGCGCGCTACCGGCGATACAATTATGGAAGCTTCCAAGAATCTGCGCGCCCAGACCTCTGGTAGGCTCGTCTGGTTTCACAGTAAAGTGATCGTTTTCGGGGAAACACTGGTAAAACAGCATGTAATGCGGGAAGTAATCGACTTCTTCGCACGCAACCGTGAAATCCGGTATTCAAGCTGGGTACTGGTGGCGAAGGGAAATGCGGAAGATATCATAACAGCAAAGCCTAATAGCGAGGTTATGATGGGCTACGAGCTGGTGGGCATTATCAATAACCAGGGGGAATGGGGAAGAACAGTTATCGTATCGTTACGGGATCTAATTAACAATTACGCGGACCCGTATACAGGATTTGTTACAGGACAGGTGAAAAAGGCCAAGATTAACGGAAAAGAAGAACGGATCATTATCACGAATGGAGTTGTGCTTAGTGCACTTAGTCCCAGGAACCCTATATACGAGAGTACGCTGGATAAGAAAGAGATGCGTACGCTTAGAATGTTCCAGGATTTCACAAAGCAAGAGCCTGAGTTTGTATATTCGACTCTTCTGGATAAAAAGAGCGAGCGAAAATTCGATACGGCCGTTCAAATGAAGGTAGATAATCGTAAAATAAAATCCACAATTGAAAATGGACGTCCGAAAATTACAATCGATTTATTCGTAGAGGGGACGATTCTGGAATCGGGGGCGCATGTTGATTTAGGGAAGAAGGAAACAGTTGCCGAATTGGAAAAAAGAATCGAGAACAAAGTCGTCGGGGATATGAAAAAATTGCTTGTTAAAATGCAGAAGCAACAAAATGTGGATATTTTCGGTTTTAGCCCTCTTATTCATCGTCAGCATAAAAATTACTGGCGTGAACATAAACAGCATTGGCGAGAGATCTATCCGAACATCCCTGTGCATATTAAGATTCATTGGATAAATTTGCGCACTGGTATGATCAATCAGGCGAAAGCGGGTGAGGCACGGTGATTCTTACGCTCATCTCTGTACTGTTTTGCATTTACATTGTATTAAGAATATGGATATTCCGTCGGCAAAAAGAGTGGAAAGACCTTGTTGTTTTCACGGTGGTAAGCGGGCTGGCATGTTATTTTCTGTTTACATCGAATCTCTGGTTGAAATCTGGAGCTCTGCTGCAGTTTATGCAACAGGTAACAGGCTCGACTGCCCGTAGGATGATTCTAGTGATTTTTGGCGTCGAGCTATAGGGGAGGAAGTGCATATGTATGAAAAGGGACGAATCTCTTCAGGCCAGCTGTTTATCATCATGCTTATTTATCTGACAGCCACATCGAGTAATACAAATTTTGATTTTGTCTACGGGGGACAGGATGGAGGAATTTCCAATCTAGTGGTTATTCTACCCGGTTTGCTTACGCTCTATCTCTTTTTGAAGCTGCAGGAACGTCACCCACGTAAAATCCTGTTTGAATATACGGAAGATATTCTCGGGAAATGGCCGGGAAAATTCGTTAGTCTACTCTATGTTTGGTTCGCGCTTGAAGTGGCAGTCATGTCTTCTAGACAGTTTTCCGAGTTTATTGTCACTGTATTGACTCCAGAGCTGTCTGAACAAGTGTATATTATCGGAATTGTGATCGTAGGAGCTTATGCGGTATACCGTGGAATGGAAGCGATCGTTCGATTTGCTCAGATCGCCTTTCCTTTCTATTTATTTCTGCTGATATTTGTAAATATACTGCTTATCGGACAATTTAAGCTTGATAATGTTTTACCTTTTTTGGATCGGCCGATGGGGGAGATTCTGTTTGCATCCTATCTCCAATACGTATTTCCTATAGGAGAACTGATTTTCTTCATCGGGTTCTTTCCGTATCTGAAAAAGGATAAAAGAAAGGCATGGCTGCCGTATCTGGCTATTGTGCTGAGCGGATTGTACCTGGCCTACCGGGTCATTGTATCGATCGGTGTATTGGGGCAGGGGACGTCGCAAATTTCCAGCTATCCATATATCGCAGCGATTCGCTTCGTAAAAATTGGTGAATTTGTCGAACGAATTGATATCTTGTTCCTGGGTATTTACATTATGATTATTTTGCTGGAGTTCATTGTTGTATTTTATACGTTGGCACACGGAGTTGCCCACTTGACAGGCATGAAAAGTGTAAGTCCATTGGTGATTCCGCTGTGCTTTTTGATAGCTGGATTAGGACAAGGAATTATTAAAGACAGTCTCGATCTTAATATATACATTACCCAAATCCGGTCGGTAACGTCTCCTATCTTTGCCTTGCTGCTTCCTTTATTGTTGCTGATAGTGAGCCGCATCCGATTCGGCAAGGTACAGGATAACTCATCAGATAACGCAGCGAACAATACAGGGGAGCTTGCCGAGGGGAAGGCGACGAATTAAATTCGTCGCCTTTTTGTTTTGTGTACAGTACAATAGATGTTGAATTGTTTTATCCCTAAGACTCTGATAAGTATAACTACCTATCCGTGGGAGATAAAGAAAATCCCGCTAATGGAAGTTTTACTTTTATGTATTTTTTTTGTGGAGAGTGGAAAATGACAAAAAGCGTATCGGCGAATTATCGATTTTTTATTCTTATTCTTGTTGTTATCATCGCCGGACTAAGTCAGGGACTGCTGCTCCCGTTGTTGGCCATTATTTTGGAAAAAGCGGGAGTGTCGTCTGGTGCGAACGGGCTGAACGCGGCTGCTTTATATATCGGAACTTTCCTTATAATGCTCGTTATTGAAAAGCCAGTACAGAAGCTTGGATATAAGCGAGTTATTACGATTGGTGTTGTACTGGTAACTGTGGCAACCGTGCTATTCCCCTTGTGGCAAAATCTCGTGTTTTGGTTTGTGCTGCGTATGCTTGTCGGAATAGGGGACAGCGCTCTTCATTATGCGTCCCAACTATGGATTACGTCCAGCAGTCCAGCTGGGAAGCGTGGACGGCATATTGCTATTTATGGTATGTCCTATGCAATAGGATTCAGTATTGGACCATTAGGAATCAAGCTTTTGCCATACGGTATGTGGGTCCCGTTCGCAACTGTCAGCATCTTTTTTGTATTGGCGTTTCTGTTGCTGTTAAGGTTGCCGCATGAATATCCCGTACAGGAAGAAAAGAGTCCTTCCGCGAAGAGACGATACGCGGGAGCGGTGCAACTTGCATGGTTTGCCCTGATTCCGTCATTCCTTTATGGATATATGGAATCATCAATAAACAGTAACTTTCCGGTATACGGTTTGCGTGTGGGCATAAGCGAGGGCTGGGTGTCACTCTTGTTGCCAGCCATCGGTATTGGCAGTCTGATTCTTCAATTGCCGCTCGGTATGTGGAGCGATCGCATCGGGCGTAAGCCGGTGTTAATGTTATCCGGATTTCTGGGCGCTCTGGCATTTCTGGCCGTTCCGTTGTTCAGTGCCCATGTGTGGGGTGTATTTGTAGCATTTATTATCGCGGGCGGACTGGTAGGCTCCTTCTATTCACTTGGTTTGGCATACATCGCTGATCTTGTACCCAAAGCATCTCTTCCGGCGGCTAACATTATCGCTTCCATTAATTTTAGTGTAGGAAGCATTGTTGGACCGAATCTTGGAGGTCTTGGAATCCAATATGTTGCTCCGGGAAGTATGTTTTATTTTCTCGGGGGCATGTTTCTATTATTTACGATTTGCGGCTTCTTCTTCCAGCGGGCAAAACAGCAGGAAGAGTCCTCGTTAATTCATTTTACAAATTAGTCTTTTTTCCTTAAAATAAAAAGGATAGAGGGCAGTCGGAAAGGGGAAAAAATCGTGATTATCCAGGTTAAAGATTTGCATAAATACTATGGTTCATTAGAGGTATTAAAAGGTATTGACTGTGTTATTAACGAGAAAGAAGTTGTTAGCGTTATCGGACCTTCTGGTTCAGGAAAAAGTACGTTTCTACGTTGTATGAATGGCCTGGAAGAATTGACAAGCGGACAAATTATTATTAATGGACATGATTTATCCAGCCCGAAGATCAACATCAATCAGGTGCGCACGGAAGTGGGCATGGTATTTCAGCGCTTCAACCTGTTCCCGCATAAGACTGTAGTGGAAAATGTTATGCTGGCTCCATTGAAAGTATTGAAAGAAAATCCGGCACAGGCGCGTGAAAAAGCGTTACGCTTGTTAGAGAAGGTAGGGCTGCGCGATAAGGCAGATGTATACCCTGAAAAGTTGTCCGGTGGTCAGATGCAACGTGTGGCTATTGCACGCGCGTTGGCGATGAATCCGAAAATTATGCTGTTTGACGAACCGACGTCTGCACTTGACCCGGAATTGGTCGGTGAAGTGCTTGCCGTTATGAAAGAACTGGCGCAGGAAGGAATGACAATGGTAGTCGTCACACATGAGATGGGATTTGCCCGGGATGTATGTGATCGCGTTATTTTTATGGATCAGGGCATTATTATGGAAGAAGGAAAACCCGAAGATGTGTTTACGAATCCGAAGAATGAACGGACGCGTGAGTTTCTGCGTAAAGTAATCGATATTCCAGAAGAAGTACGCTAGTAACATACAGGCAGAGGAGAAAAGTGTGAAACATACAGGATTTATTCAGGGATTCGTTCATCAATATGAAGACCCTGTGCAGTATAGATTGAAGCTTGACGGAGAAGCGATTCCGGTTAATGAATGGATAGGGAAGACAATACGTATCGCTACGCTCGGAAGTATAGAGTGTATTCATTGTGGACGGAGCATCAAGAAAACGTATAACAGCGGATATTGTTATCCTTGTTTTACCCGCTTGCCTGAGAATGATTTATGCATTGTTAAACCTCATGAATGTCATTATCATCTGGGAACATGTCGTGACCCGGAGTGGGGTGAGGCGCATTGCATGATTCCACACTATGTGTATCTTGCGCTTAGCAGTGGGGTCAAGGTAGGGTTGACAAGGAAAAATAACGAAAAAAAGCGTTGGGTCGATCAGGGCGCGGTGCGCGCGATTCCAATTGCTGAAGTTCCGACGCGAAAAATCGCGGGAGAGCTTGAAATGTATTTAACACAATATGTGGCCGACAAAACGGACTGGCGCAAAATGCTCAAAGGCGAGGTAGAACTGGTGGATTTACTCGAGTTGCGCGAGGAGATTTATAGTCATTTCCCTGAGGAATATAAGCAGTATATTCTCAGAGAGGATGAATGGATGGATTTCGTGTATCCCGCTTCGGAGCGTATACAAAAGGTAAAGGCGTATAATCTGGACAAGCAGCCGGTAGTTGAAGATCGGCTACTTGGAATTAAGGGACAGTACTTTATCTTTGAAAACGGCGTACTGAATATGCGCAAGTATTGTGGTTATAAGGTCGAAATCAGCGAGTAAACGGAAAGAAGCAGAAGGCAGGCGGCCGTCTGCTTCTTTTAAGGATGCAGAGTCGCGATGAACTTAAAGTCAGGAGACCTGCCTGTTTGCGGTGTTAGTACTTCATATGTATAGGGGCGAGGCAAGCAATGAAGAAATACATATCGATAGGAGTAACTGTGTTGCTAATGGTTTTATTGGCAGCATGTGGTGCGAACCCTGCACCGAAGTCTTCAGGTGATACGACACAAACTCCTGTCCAGGAACAATTTCCGCTTACCATAACGGACAGTACCGGAACAGAAGTGAAGATTGAGAAGAAGCCAGAGCGAATCGTCTCTGTTATGCCGGGCACAACAGAAATCGCATATGCGGTGGGCGCTGGTGATAAGGTAGTAGGTGTATCTAATTACGATAACTACCCGGAAGACGTTAAAAAGAAAGAAAAAGTAGGCGATTTAAAAGTCAATATAGAGAAGGTTGTCTCATTGGAGCCTGATGTCATCTTGGCAGACACCGGAAATGGGGAGGCGGTTGACGCACTGCGTAAAACAGGGCTTCCTGTAGTTGTAATGGAAGCCAAGACATTTGATGAAATCTACAAATCGATCGAAATGATCGGTAAGGCGACCGGCAACGATGCGAAAGCGGCTGAAGTGGTTGGCAAGATGAAAACGGACGTGCAAGATGTGCAAGACAAGGTGAAAGCCGTACCGCAAGAAAAGCGCCCGAATGTCTGGATTGAAGTAGACCCTTCCCTGTTTACAGCCGGTACAGGTACGTTTATGCATGATTTGGTCACGCTGGCAGGCGGCAAAAACATAGCGGGCGATCTGGACGGGTGGAAGCAACTATCTGAAGAGAAAGTGTTACAGCGGAATCCAGATGTAATCATGAACACGTATGGTTATTATGATAAGGAGGGCGCCGCAAAGATTAAACAGCGGCCGAAGTGGCAGCAAGTCAAAGCGATAAAGGATGGGCGGGTATTCGCAGTTGATTCCGACGTAGTCAACCGTCCTGGACCACGCATTACTGAAGGGTTGAAAGAAATCGCAGAAAAATTGCATCCGGAGTTATTTCAAAAATAAGGACTGATGGGCTTGAAGGAAGGTCAACGAAGATTTGGGAAGAAGCTAGGGCTCTGGCTACTTCCCCTTCTTTTTGTGCTTTTGCTTGTGGTTATCGGCAGTGTTTCGCTGGGGAGTGCGCAGTTGTCTTTTTATGTAGTGTGGAAAATTATTCTTTCTCATGTTCCTTTTATACCTGACATGGAGAAAGATTGGTCTAAAGCGGCGGAGGTCATTGTCTGGAATATTCGAATGCCGCGGATTTTACTGGCGATTCTCGTCGGTGCGGCACTGGCGGTAGCCGGAGTGGCCTATCAGGGAGTGCTCCGTAATCCGCTGGCCGATCCATATATTCTTGGTGTATCATCGGGAGCTTCGCTTGGGGCTGCCTGTTTTATGATGTTCGGGCAGAGTATTGCGCTTTTCGGACAGTGGACGTTGCCGCTCATTGCATTCATTTGTGGAATGGGGACATTGTTTGTCGTATATCGCCTTGCTTATATGGCTGGAAAGGTTCAAATGGAAACGTTGCTTCTGTCCGGTGTAGTCGTACAAGCATTTCTCGGTGCCGGGCTCTCGCTGGTGATGTCGATGTCCGGCGAGAAAATGCAACGCATCTTCTATTGGCTGATGGGTAGCCTGACCTTGAGCGACTGGTCCTCAGGTGTGGTAGTGGCACCGTATGTTATTCTCGGCGGACTTATTATCTTTCTGTTTGCCGGCGAATTGAACCTGCTTGCATTTGGAGAACAGAAAGCTCATCATCTTGGCATGAACGTAGAACGTACACGCCTGGTGATTTTGATTGCAGCTTCGTTGACTGCTGGGGCCGCAGTATCAGTTTCTGGTGTTATCGGATTCGTCGGACTCATTGTCCCCCATATTATGCGGGCGATCGTTGGTTCCGACCATCGTGTGTTGTTGCCGATATCAGCAGTGGCGGGAGCGATTCTGCTCATTGCAGCTGATACGATTGCACGTACCGTAATGGAACCGCAGGAGCTACCTATTGGGGTCATTACCGCATTTTTAGGTGCCCCGTTCTTTGGATACTTACTGCGTAAAAGAAGGCAACGTTTCTTCTAACTGTATAGGGAGGCATGCATATGATTCAAGCAACTGACGTAAGCCTGCAAATCGGACAGCGGGAAATATTATCGAACATTAGCTTTCAGGTGAGAAGAGGAGAGACGCTGGGGATTATTGGACCGAATGGATCTGGTAAGTCATCGCTTATAAAAGTAATATCACGCCTGTTCGTACCATCGACAGGTAGTATATTACTGGATGAAAAACCGCTCGTCTCCTATTCTTCCAAAATGCTGGCGCGCAAAATGGCGGTTGTTAGTCAGGAAGGAATGGCGCCGTTACCGATTACGGTAGAGGAAGCGGTGGCGATGGGACGCTATCCGTACCATGGTTTTTTTCGACGTAATACGGCGCAGGATGCAGAAGTCATTCAGCATGCGCTTGCACGTACCGGTCTGGAAGCGATGGCATGCAAGTTACTGGAGCAATTGAGTGGTGGAGAGCGTCAACGGGTTGCCATCGCTTGCGCGATGGCACAGGAACCGGAAGTGTTACTGCTCGACGAGCCGACAACTTATCTTGATATCGGCTATCAAATTGGTATTCTTAATCTTGTTCGTGAATGGCGAAGGGAAACGGATGGAACAGCGGTGCTGGTGCTTCATGACTTGAATCTGGCTGCACAGTACTGTGATCGGTTGATTCTGATGGAGAACGGCAGGATGACGCACAGTGGTACCATCGAAGAAACTATGGAAGCGCAGTTATTATCGGATGTATATGGAGTAAAGCCTCTCATCGTCACGCATCCGAATTTGCAAATCCCTCAAATTCTTCTTGAACGCTCCTCCTGATAGAGGGTGCTCAAAAGTCCGGGAAATAGAGCTGTGAATTTCTGCGTTGAGTTGCTCCTCCGTTGCTCGGGTCTGCCGTGCCTTGAACTTCACGGTTAGGTTTGTCCTCCTTTTTGAACACGCTGTGATAAGGTAGATATGCTGAAAAAAAGTTTTGATGTGAAGTTAGGAAAAACGAAAAGGATTTGGTACCTTATCTATCGAATAAACAAAGAGTTCGAAACACGAAATTATGTTAATTTGTTAAAGCAGTATTTATTAGTAGAAGGGTTGTGACTATATGGCAGATATTACAGCATATTTATATAATAAGTGCGGCACATGCCGCAAAGCGAAAAAATGGTTGGAAGAGCAAGGCATTGCTTACTGTGAAGTGCCGATTGTAGATACGCCGCCAGAAAAAGAGCAGCTTCGTGCATATTGGCAGCAAAGCGGTCTTGAACTAAAGAAGTTTTTCAATACGAGCGGACAGTCGTACCGGGAGCTTGGCTTGAAAGATCGCCTTAAAGATATGTCCGAAGAAGAGATGCTAGACCTTCTCGCAGCGGATGGTAAGCTGATTAAGCGGCCATTACTCGTAGCAGAAGGAAAAGTGACTGTCGGCTTCAAAGAAGAGGAAATGGAGAAAACGTGGAAGTAAGGAGGAAGCCGCGTGGAGACGATACGTATGATTCAGCCCGCTAAACGTTTATCGGGGCTTACGTCCGCCATTTTTACAGAAATGAACCGTAGGAAACGGGAAGTACAGGCCCGTGGTATAGAAGTGATTGATCTAGGCATTGGAAGCCCGGATCAGCCACCTTCTCTGTTGGTAATGGAAGCGCTCACGAGAGCTGTACAGAACCCGGATAACTATGGATATCCAACATCAGAAGGTTCTGTCCATTTCCGTGAGACAACGGCCCGATGGTATCGCCATCGTTTCGGTGTAGAGCTTGATCCGGAGCACGAGGTATTGTCGCTCATGGGATCGCAGGATGGTCTGGCGCACCTGGCTCAAGCCTGGATCAATCCCGGAGATGTGGTGCTAGTGCCTGACCCGGGATATCCGATTTATTTCGCAAGCGTTACACTGGCGGGCGGAGAGGTTTATCCGTTGCCGTTGCGTGAAGAGAACGGTTTTCTTCCGGATTTTTCGAATATTCCGGCCGAGATTAAGAACAGGGCTAAACTAATGATACTAAACTATCCGAACAACCCGGTTGCGGCGATAGCCACGGATGACTTTTTTGCAGAGGTCGTGGCATTTGCGACCAGTAACCGAATTATTGTAGCACATGACCTTGCATATTCGGAGCTGGCGTTTGATGACTATCGCCCGCCGAGTTTTCTGGAAACACCAGGTGCAAAAGAAATCGGTGTCGAATTCAATTCATTCTCTAAAAGCTTTAACATGGCTGGCTGCCGCATCGGTTATCTGGTCGGAAACCGTGAAGTTATTAAGCCGTTAGCTGTAATTAAATCCAACATCGATTATGGTGTGTTTCTCGCCGTTCAGGAAGCGGCCGTAGCGGCGATGCAACATGACATCGAGCATCCCGAAGAAAATGGGAATGGTGCGTTGTATCAAGCACGCCGCGATGTTTTGCTAGACGGGCTGAAAGAAATCGGCTGGAATATTCCGAAGCCCAAAGCGACAATGTTCGTCTGGGCGCGTGTACCAAACGGATGGACATCAGAAACGTTTGCATTTACGCTACTCGAAAAAGCCGGAGTTGTCGTAATCCCTGGCAATGCGTTCGGTGTACAAGGTGAAGGATACGTGCGTATTGCGTTGGTAAAATCGATCGATGTTTTAGAAGATGTAATTATGCGTATTAAAGAATCAGGAATACTTTTTACATAAATTGTACATGTTACATGATGTGTGTTACGTTCCTGTAACAGCCTCTTCATAAAACTTTAACAAGCTTAATTAGAATAATTACAATTTTGTATTGACTGTCATCTTGTTGCTTGTTATGATGTAAGAGGACACGAAAGCATTCACTATTCCGGGTTGTCCCGGATTAGAATATTTCTATACTAGGAGGTAGTTACATATGGCAGAACGTTTAGTAGGCTTGCAAGCTCCTGATTTCGAAATGGAAATCGCTCAAGGTGACGGTGAGAACTTCGGTAATGTGAAGCTCTCTGACTACAAAGGAAAATGGTTAGTTATGTTCTTCTATCCGCTGGATTTCACATTCGTGTGCCCAACGGAAATCACTGCAATGAGCGACGCTTACGAACAATTCAAAGAGTTGGATACAGAGATTCTGGCAGTCAGCACAGACAGCAAATTCTCTCACCGCGCATGGATCAATACGTCCCGTGATGAGAATGGTCTGGGCAAACTGAACTTCCCGATCGCTTCTGATAATACACATAAAGTATCCCGTGACTACGGCATCCTTATCGAAGAGCAAGGTGTGGCGCTTCGCGGCCTGTTCATCATCGATCCGGAAGGAACACTGATGTACTCCGCAATCCACAACCTTGATGTTGGCCGCAGCGTAGATGAAACGCTTCGCGTGCTGCAAGCTTTCCAATCCGGTGGTCTGTGCCCTGCGAACTGGCGTCCAGGACAAGCTCATCTTCAAGGCAAGTAATACGTTTTTGCCCTTTGAGCAGCCGATGTACGAGTAATGAAAAGGACCTAACTTTTGCGAAATTGTTAGGTCCTTTTTTTACAATTAAATGCGAGTAGAATGCTCTTTATCTTATAATGGAAGTTTTACTTTAATTCGCGTTCGAATTGTTTTCGCTTCCACGCATACTCCACGTTCTTGATTCCCATACTAAGAAGTGGAAGAAAAGCCGTGTGTTTTATTTTAAGGAGGCGTTTTACATGAAACTACGCGAGGAAATGCCGACATTTGACGGCGTAACAGAGTGGGTCAATGGTGGAGTGACGAAATCGGACTTGAAAGATTCGCCGGTTCTTGTTCATTACTGGTCCATTAGTTGTCATACTTGTAAGGAAACGTTGCCACAACTGAACGAGTGGCGTGAACGTTATAAGGATCAAGGTCTTCGGGTCGTCAGCATTCATATGCCCCGTTCGGAAAAGGATATGGAGCTAGGACCGGTGAAAGAGGCGATTGAGCAATATAAACTTATTCACCCCGTAGCTATCGATAATGATTATAAGCTGGTAGACGCCTATAAGAACCAATATGTGCCTGCATACTACCTCTTTGATGCGGAACAGAAGCTGCGTCACTACCAAGCAGGTGAAAAAGGGTTAAAGATGCTTGAGAAGCGCCTGGATCGCGTCTTGATGCCTGAAGAGGTGGAACGATAATTTAAAGTGGACATGAGGAGGACTCGAAAATATGAACTTGCCAACAAACCTGAAATATAGTGAAGAGCACGAATGGGTACGGATAGAAGGGAATAAAGCGCATATCGGTATTACGGACTTTGCACAATCCGAGCTGGGCGATATCGTATTCGTAGAGCTTCCTTCTGTAGGAGACGAAATCAAGCAGAATGAGCCATTCGGTAGTGTAGAATCTGTTAAAACGGTATCTGAATTGTATGCGCCGCTTACAGGAAAAGTGGTGGAAGTAAATGGTGAACTGGAAGATTCACCGGAATTGGTAAACGAATCGCCTTATGAGAAGGCGTGGATGATAGTTGTCGAGTTAGCAGATGAAGGTGAATTAGGCAAGCTGATGGACGCAAAAGCCTACGAGGCAATGGTGCAGGAATAAAAGTGAAATAAAAAACAGCTCTCTATGTTGAGAGCTGTTTTTTTGATGGAGGTAAGAAAGCGACCATTTGGCTTCTTTGTGAAAAAAGGACTTGCAGCCATGTTCATGAGTGCTTTTTGTAGTAATTGTAATAAAAACCGTGTTTTTTAGCATACTATTGTTATCTTTTACACACGGAGGGATTGTCATGTCACAGCATCCTGATGTCAACCGGATCGATGTCACGAATAAAATACGTGGAGAAGTGACGGAAGATTGCATTGTATTAACGTTGAATGGGGAGGAAATCGGTCATATTCCATTCGATGCTGCGTCCTGTACGATGAATGCCGGATACGCGGTCGATCAACAGCGTATTTTTCGTTTAGACGCGGCCGACACTGTTCATCCTTCCAGCTATGTGGAGGATTGTGATTGGGGCTGGTGTTAAAGGGATTTGGTTTACTGGAAGCGGAATTATCCGCTTCTTTTTTTGAAGGACAAGAAAGTATATAGTTACTGTAAAGTAAGAAAGCAACATATCGTTTCTTCCGATAGTACTATTTGAAAAACTCGTGAGGCGTGTGCCAAACGTTGCGTTTTCCCAGTGACAGAAAGCGGCCGTTTGGCTTCGTTGTGGAAAAAGGACGAGCGGCAACGCCCGCGAGTTTTTCTTAGCATAATGAGGCTTATGTAATAATAATTATATAAAAATAAAACGCGTATTTTCTATGCTTGTTTTCTTTTATGTGTGGTAGAATAATAGAAAGCTAACACAAAAGTTGAAAAATTGCATAGTGGAAGTAGGATAGACAATTCCAGTAATTACGCATAGGAAAAAAGGAACCTCATCGTTACAATAGAAAATAGACACTTTCAGCGTAGCTGTTATAGATAAAGGAGGAGTCCGGATGAGTTTTTGCTGCGGAGCCAGTATGATTGGCGCGCTGGGCAGTTTACGTCATTTCAAGACGCAGATTCATAACGTTCCTATTCTGTATTGCCCTGTGTGCAACCGTATTGACGTTCATCCAGAGATAGAAGAAGAATATGATATATTGTCGGAATATGCACAGGCTGATTTGGCTCCCGAAGTCGACTTTCGTGATTATGTAACGGGAGAGCATGTTGATAGCACATTTGAGAATTGTGTTTCCATTGATAATGGAAATATTTCTTATATTCTGCGCAGTCAAATTGATAACGCGCTAGATTTAATGTCCGTTGCCAAACAGTTAGAAGACGAAGAGTGGAGCAACGAATTGAAGCGTAGATTGAACAAGCTCAGTCAGCGGTTAAGCCGCTGGGAGGCCCAGAGCAACAAAACGCTCCCATAGCCATTGGGGTATTGAAAAAATAAAGACTTTGTTTTAAGATTGGTCGCCAGAGCCTTCTCTCTTTTATGGTAGAGAAAGGAAGGCGGCCTTTTTTTGTGAAGATTTTAGTATGAGAGAATAAAGGGATGGTATGAATTGGATGATTAACACCGGTTTTTTACGTGGAAGGTTGCCAATTCCTGCATTTGTGACTAAGCTTGTATTTAGCAAGATATAATTTTTAAATTTTTATTACATACAACCCTTTTACTCCCCCCTAAAACGGTTTGGAGTACGCGAATAAATATGAAGCGAGGTGAACGTTCTTGTTACTCACACTTTTCCTGGGAAAATGGCGCCGTAAAGAAAAATCTCCGCAGGAGAAAAACGAGACTGAACACCTTCATCGAATCATCGAAAGAATTCACCAGGGTGAAGATGAGTTGCGCAACGAGTTACTTCAGCAGTACCGGCCGTTTATCGGCACGGTAGTTTCAAAAGTGTGCAAACGATACATTGATCAAGGCCTCGATGAAGAGTTCAGCGTTGGACTAGAAGCGTTTAACGAAGCGATATCACAGTATTCCAGTGAGAAGGGCGGCAGTTTTTTGTCGTTCGCGGACCTTGTGATACGCAGGCGTGTTATAGATTATATACGGAAAAATAAGCCCCGTGCCTCATTTGTTTCTTTTGATGAAACGATGGATTCCGAATCACCGGAATATAATGTCTGGGATGTACAGGTAGCGGTTGAACAATATCAGGCGGAACGCGAAGCTGATATGCGGCGGGAGGAAATCCTGCACTACAGGGAGCGTCTGAATGAGTTCGACATTTCTTTGGAAGAGCTTCCTGAATATACGCCCCGACATGCAGATGCCCGAAATAATATGATTCGTATTGCCCGGATGATTGCGGATAATGAAAAATTGCGGGAAGCGTTTCTGGAGAAGAAGAAAATCCCGGTTAAGTATCTTCTTCAGTTTATTTCCTTCTCCCGCAAAACGGTGGAAAGGAATCGGAACTATATTGTGGCAATTACGCTTATTTTCATTGAGAACTATCGGTTTTTGCGCTCCTACATTCAAGTGGATGAAACGGAGGGAAAGGAGGAGCTCGCGCGTGAAAAAGAAGGGCATTGTGCTGGAGATACGGGGACAGTACCTTATTGTCATGACATCCAGCGGAGAGTTCTGTAAGGTTCCACCTGCCGAAGGACTGATTACCGAAGGCGAAGAGATTGAGTTTACTCATACGCTGGAGGCCAGTGGCTCTACTCCTGCGCGCGGCAAGCGGTATGCTTGGAAAAGCTGGACATATGCGGCAGCCGCCTGCTTGTTGCTGCTGATTACCGCACTACCGCTCTGGAATATGGTATTCGCTTCCGCTTATGCCATGGTTTCTATTGACATTAATCCGAGTTTTGAACTTGAAGTGGACGAGAAGTATGAAGTGACTGATGTTCATGCGTTGAACAAGGATGCAGAACGTATCATGCCGGACATTGACTGGCAGAAGCATACGCTGACTGAGGTTACAAAGGATATTCTTTCCGAAGCCCGTAAGCAAGGATATCTGGAGAAGAATCATGATGTGCTTATTGTTCCTGTCGGGCTGAAAGATCCAGCCGCTTCACAAGAGCTGCTTGAGGTTATGAAGAAGGAAGTGCCGCTTTTTACCGGTGACGGTATGGGAGAGCTAACTATCACCATGATGGAAAGTACGAAAGAGATACGTGAGCAGGCTCGCAAGCTGGGCGTTTCTGCCGGGAAGTATGCGCTGTATGATTCCATGAAGCGCATTGATAAAAATTTTGGTGAAGATAGCATTCGTAGTATGAGCATTAGCGAAGTATCATCGGCGATAGGTGGATTTAAGAATATTCCGAATGCGGTACAATACTCAAATGTTCCTTCCACATTGAAAAAAGAACGAAAAGATAAACCGGTGCAAGTTCCGACGGCTCCTAAACAACTGGCGGACAAGGCGGAAGCGTCGCCGCATAAAAAGCCGGAACCACATAAAAAGCAGACGGCTTCCGTCCATGTAGAGCGGGATAACCTTCCTGTTAAGCGCACTCCGAAGTTGACTGAACAGGAGCAAAAAGATAAGTCAAAGGGTGTACCAAAGCTAATTGCGGCGGATACGAAGCACAAAGCGGAGGTACAGGCGCAAAAAGATGCGAAACGTTCGGAAGAGGATAAGAAATACAATTCCGGATACGGTCAGCAACAGCAACAGAGCCAGCAGGGAGGCCGCACAATTAAAAAGGAAGAAAAAGAACGAAACGAAAAGTATAAAGAGGAGCGCGAACAGAGCAAACAGAATGTCGTTCATCCTTTGCTCAAGGAAACAGAGAAAAAGACACAGCAGACGGATGGAAAGAAGGAAGTTGAATCCGACAAGAAGTCAACTTCATCTACGGATAAGGATAAACAAGAGGAATCGCATAAGTAACAGAAAAAAGCCGATGTCATACAAACATCGGCTTTACTTGTTGGATGATTTAAAAATAGAGGTTCGCTTTCCACGCGAATCCACTCCAGTATAAGATGTGCCGTCAAAGTCGTCGAAACTTTGTGCTTCTGACAGGATGAGAGATTGTCCGGAGCACAAATAAGCATATTCATCTTCTGTAATGTACTGGTATGCGTATTGATTCAATCTGCGAATGCGCCATAATTTTTTGCCACTGGCATCATGAAACCAGGCTTGTGCTTGATGACAAAGGTGATGGGAATCGTCTACAACCTTCTGACAGGGAGGACAAAAAAACTCCATACGATCACCTCATTTTCCGAGTTTTCTTACCTATATTATACAAAAAAGACGGAGGAATGACATATATTTTTGTGGATAAAATCTGAAAAAAGAAGTTGCAAATTCGTGTCGGCCTTCGATGGTGAAAGAAAAAAATGCTAAGATTATAAGTAAAAGGATATAGTGAGGAAATGGGCATGAAAGAGGCTATTATGTATTTAGGAGGGGCAATGTCGATTTCGATTTTGCTGTTTATTCTGGCATTCTATGCGTTGGCTGGCAGAAAAGAAGGCAAAAGTGATGTTGTCTCTATCGGGCCACAGCACTTCGATGTTCCACTCTGGCAAGGAAAAGTAAAAGAAGTCGTTCACGATGACAATGTACATACGACTGAAATGGATGTAATTGTATATAGCAAGAGCATCTTTATGGGATTTGCTTCGCAGGGCTTTCCTTTCGTCAATATAAATGCTGAAGACATCATCCGTGTGCAATATCATCGTCACAGCGTATCCATTATAATAAAAGGGGTGGACGGGCAGTCAGGATATGTGACGGTAAAAGGAGCGGGGGAGAAGGCGTTGCTGCAATTCGCACGTAAAGTAGAGTTTATCATAAACCGGGCCAAAAAATCATAAAAAATGGAAGTTGTGCTTGATCCTACATTTAACGGGCAGTAAGCCCCACCTCTAAGCTTAAGAAGACAAAGAGGCATAGGTGAGAGATAACTGCCTATAAAAGTCCGATTCGCTCAACTAACAATCGGTGGAGGAGGAAAAACTCCCTGCCGATTGAAGTTTCACTTTATAGTTTTTTTAGATTAGGCCATCCTATAGACTAGAGATAGAAAAGGGCACTTTTTAAACAAATTTGTTTAAAAAATATGCATATATGTCTTTCCTTGATTTTCAACTATGTTATACTATATTATAAAAGAGGATTTAAAACAAAGTGTTTCCAAATACATGACTCTTTACGTCGTGTTTGAAGTTGATAAAAGTTAGATGGAGGTAATTTACTCATGGCAGGAACACCGCATTTGCAAATAAAAGACCTATCCGTTGCAATTGAAGACAAGCAGATCTTAAAAGGCTTGAACCTCGAGATCAAGGGTGGTGAAGTGCATGCCATCATGGGTCCGAACGGAACGGGAAAATCAACGCTTGCTTCTGCTGTAATGGGGCATCCTAAGTATGAAGTAACAGGCGGTTCAGTAACGCTGAACGAAGAAGACGTACTGGAGATGGAAGTGGATGAGCGTGCACGCAAAGGGCTGTTCCTTGCGATGCAGTATCCAAGTGAAATTAGCGGCGTAACGAATGCTGATTTTCTACGCAGTGCATTAAATGCGCGTCAGGAAGAAGGCAAGGAAGTTTCGCTTATTAAGTTCATCCGTCAAATGGAAAAGCAAATGGAATTACTGGAGATGGATCAAGTTTTCTCCCATCGTTATGTAAATGAAGGCTTCTCCGGAGGGGAGAAGAAGCGTAATGAGATCCTTCAGATGATGATGCTGAAGCCAGGTATTGCTATCCTTGATGAAATTGACTCCGGCCTTGATATTGATGCGCTGAAAATTGTAGCACGCGGCGTAAACGAACTTCGTAGTCCAGAAATGGGCGTGCTGATGATTACGCACTACCAGCGTCTGTTGAATTACATTAAGCCTGATTTTGTCCATGTAATGATGCAAGGTCGCATTGTGAAATCTGGCGGACCAGAACTGGCTCTGAAACTTGAAGAGAACGGATATGACTGGATTAAAGAAGAGCTGGGTATTCAGGACGAAACAGTAGGCGCAGAAAGCTAGGTTAGGAGGAATAACAGTAATGAGCGTAGAAGCGAATGTGCGATTCGACCAGGAAGCGGTAACACGCTTTTCCCAGGGCGAACCGGAATGGCTGACGCAACTCCGCCAGGAAGGGTTCGCGGGTTATCAGCAGCTTCCGTTACCGAAGCTGGAAAAAACGAAAATCGATAAATGGAACATCGACGAATTTACACCATATAAAGAGGAAGCAGCACTTTCTTCACTGGAGGAATTGCCGCAAGAAATTAAGGATTTGCTGGATGCAGATAACGACAATGTAATCGTTCAAAAGCATTCTGGCATCGTATATGCTCGCATAAGTGATTCTCTGAAAGCACAGGGCGTGCTATTCATGCCGCTTTCCCAGGCGATTCGGGAACATAGTGATTTAGTGAAGAAGCATCTGTTCCAATGCGGCATTGAGAAACATAAAATTACGGCGCTGCATCAAGCTTTATGGAGCGGCGGATTCTTCATATATGTGCCGAAAAACGTAGAGGTGAAAGAGCCTCTGCAGACGGTAATCTGGGGCATGGATGAAGAAGTGGCATTGCTTCCACATACATTGATTGTAGCTGACGTAAATAGCAAGGTTACGGTTGTTGAAAACGTGGTAGGAGCGAAATATGCACGGCCTGTCGTAGTAAATGGCATGGTAGAGGTATTCGCACAAAGCGGTGCCAAAGTGCGATACGCTTCAACCCGTTCTCTTTCCGAGAAAGTCACAGATTATACGTATCGTCGTGGTATCACGGAAAATGATGCACGCATCGAGTGGTTACTAGGTGATATGAACCTAGGCAATACGGTAGCTAATACGACAACGATTCTAAGCGGAAACGGTTCTTCCTCTGATTTCAAATCAGTGGCGATTGCTAACGGAAGTCAAAAAGAGAACTTCGTGGCACGAGTTGTGCATCTCGGTACTCATACGGAGAGCAATATTCTATCCCGAGGCGTTATGCTTGATGAAGCGACCGCTATCTTCAACGGTATTACCGAAATGAAGAAAGGTGCGGAGAAAGCGAACGGCGAACAGGCTGAGAACATCCTGATGATCGGCGACCGTGCCCGTGGCGACGCGAATCCGATTTTGTTGATTGATGAAGATGATGTAATGGCAGGCCATGCAGCATCCGTAGGCCCGGTTAGTCCATTGCAAGTATATTATATGATGTCACGCGGCATCGAGCGAAAGGAAGCGGAACGGTTAATCATTAACGGTTTTGTAGCACCAGTAGTGGATAGCCTTCCGATCGAGGGAATGAAAAAACGGTTAAGCATGATGATTGAAGGTAAATTATCCTAATGAACGCTAAAGAAATTCGCGAGCTCTTTCCCATTCTTAATCAGAATGTAAACGGCCATCCGCTTGTGTACCTCGATAGTGCGGCTACTTCGCAAAAGCCGGTTCAGGTAATTGAAGCGATGGACCGTTATTACCGTGAATACAATTCCAACGTTCATCGTGGCGTTCACACCCTCGGAACGCTTGCAACGGATGGATACGAAGGAGCGCGTGAAAAAGTCCGTACGTTCATCAACGCAAAAGAGACTGCAGAAGTGATTTTTACTCGCGGTACAACTACGTCATTGAACTTCGTGGCTCAGGGTTATGCCCGTAACTTCATTGGAGAAGGCGATGAGATTGTTATAACGGAAGTGGAGCATCATGCCAACTTCATTCCGTGGCAACAAATTGCCAAACGCACCGGTGCTACACTGAAGTTCATTCCGCTGGCGGAAGCTGGTACGATTACAGTGGAAGCAGCGGAGCAAACTATTACACCGAATACGAAACTTGTTGCGATGGGTTATGTATCCAATGTGCTTGGTTCGATTAATCCGGTGAAAGAAATAGCGCAAATTGTACATCGCCACGGTGGTATAATGGTTGTTGATGGTGCGCAGGCAGCGCCACATATGAAGGTAGACGTTCAGGATTTGGACTGTGATTTCTTCGCTTTCTCAGGACATAAGATGGCGGGTCCGACAGGAATCGGTGTCCTGTATGGTAAGCGCGCTCTTCTTGAGAAGATGGAGCCTGTAGAGTTTGGCGGAGAGATGATTGATTTTGTAGATTTGTATGATTCGACATGGAAAGAACTTCCGTGGAAGTTCGAAGGCGGTACGCCGATTATTGCCGGCGCGATCGGCCTTGGTGCAGCGATTGACTTTGTAGAATCGATCGGTATGGATGCGATCCGTGAGCATGAACATCAACTTGTAACATATGCCATGGAACGATTGCGTCAAATTGACGGCTTGAAAATATACGGGCCTGAAAAGAGAAGCGGTCTGGTTACGTTTACAATGAAAGAGGCGCATCCACATGATATTGCTACCGTACTCGATACAGAAGGCATTGCAATTCGTGCCGGACACCATTGCTGTCAGCCGCTCATGAAATGGCTGAAAGTGTCGTCTACGGCGCGGGCCAGCTTCTATCTGTACAACACGGAAGAAGATATAGACGCATTAGTAAAAGGACTCATTAAGACAAAGGAGTATTTCGGCAATGTCTTCTCTTGATGATTTATACCGCAGAGTCATCATGGACCATTATCAAAAGCCCCGCAACCGAGGGGAGCTTGAAGATGGTGCATTGACTGTAAACATGAATAATCCGACCTGCGGCGACCGCATTCAACTACAGATGAAAGTGGAAGACGGAAAAGTTACTGACGCTCGTTTTACCGGGGAAGGCTGTTCTATCAGCATGTCGTCCGCTTCAATGATGACTGAAGCCGTCAAAGGACTTGAAGTCGATGAAGCATTGGCAAGAGCCGATTTATTTTCCCGGATGATGAAAGGGGAGGCCTCAGAGGAAGAAATCGAAGAGGCTGACCTGGGTGATATTGAAGCGTTACAAGGCGTAAGCAAGTTTCCGGCCCGTATCAAGTGCGCTACCCTCGCTTGGAAAGCCATGGAAAAAGGTCTTCGCGAGTAGCCTAAACATGAGGAGGCGTATTACGCCTTAGCAAGGAGGAAATGAGAATGAGCAAAAAAGCACCTGAGCTATCCTCAGAATATCAATATGGGTTTCATGACAAGGACATTTCGGTCTTCCGTGCGAAAAAAGGATTAACGAAAGAAATTGTGGAAGAAATCTCCCGCATGAAAGGCGAAGAACAATGGATGCTGGATTTTCGTCTGAAATCTTTGGAACTCTTCCAAAGCATGCCGATGCCAAGCTGGGGCGGCGATTTGACAGAATTGGATTTCAATAGCATCACATACTATGTTAAGCCGTCTGAAAAGGCGGGACGTAGTTGGGATGAAGTGCCGGAAGAAATTAAGAACACATTCGACCGTCTTGGAATTCCGGAAGCTGAACAGAAATTCCTGGCCGGTGTGTCGGCGCAGTATGAATCTGAAGTTGTGTACCATAATATGCAGGAAGACCTCGAAGAGATGGGCGTTATCTTCTGTGATATGGATACTGCTGTGCGTGAGCATCCAGATATCGTAAAGGAATACTTCAGCACGGTAATACCTCCGACAGATAACAAGTTTGCAGCGTTGAATAGCGCTGTATGGTCGGGCGGAAGCTTTATCTATGTGCCGAAGGGCATTAAATGCGAAACACCGTTGCAAGCATACTTCCGTATCAACTCCGAAAACATGGGGCAATTCGAAAGAACATTGATTATTGCTGATGAAGACAGCTTCGTTCACTATGTAGAAGGCTGTACAGCGCCGATTTACAGCACAGATTCATTGCATAGCGCGGTTGTTGAGATTATCGTGAAGAAAGGTGCACGTTGCCGCTATACGACAATTCAAAACTGGTCCAGTAACGTATATAACCTGGTTACGAAGCGTGCCGTGGCGGAAGAAGACGCGACGATGGAATGGATCGATGGTAACATCGGAAGTAAGCTGACGATGAAATATCCGGCGGTTATTATGAAAGGACCACGCGCGAAAGGTGTCGTTATCTCCATTGCTGTAGCCGGTAAAGGCCAGCATCAGGATGCAGGCGCCAAGATGGTTCATCTAGCACCGGAATGTAGCTCAACCATCGTATCGAAGAGTATTAGTAAACACGGCGGTAAGGTCACATACCGTGGCTTAGCTAACTTCGGACGCAAATCTGAAGGCTCCAAGTCCAACGTAAAATGCGACACGATTATCCTTGATAAGCTGTCTACTTCCGATACGATTCCATACAATGAAATTCTGAATAACAACATTACACTTGAGCATGAAGCAACTGTGTCCAAAGTGAGTGAAGAACAGTTATTCTATTTGATGAGTCGTGGTCTTAAGGAAGATGAGGCTACACAAATGATTATCATGGGCTTTATTGAGCCGTTTACGAAAGAATTACCGATGGAATACGCGGTGGAAATGAACCGCCTTATCCAGTTCGAAATGGAAGGTTCTATTGGTTAACACAAAAACGCAAAAAACTCCCAAACGAATGGTTTGGGAGTTTTTTTGCGTGAAAATCGAAAATTGATGATTAGAAATAGGAAAAAGAAATGTATGATATGATAATAAGAAAATAAGAAAGATATATAATGATATGTTTTCACATTGGAGTGGATAAAAAAGTGGGTTGGTTCATTCTGACGCTTATTGGTATTGCAGCTGGTACATTTGGGAGTTTGCTTGGGCTAGGAGGAGGGATTATTCTTGTACCCGCCTTGTTTTATTTGTCCAACTTCATTCCGGGAGTACCCGAAATAACACCTCAGCTTGCGATAGGTACATCGCTTATGCTTATTATTATTACAGCGTTGTCCTCAAGTATTAGCTATGCCAAGCAAAAGTTAATTGATGTTTCAAGCGCCTTTTTATTTTTTATAGGCAGCGCACCGGGAGCTATTATCGGTGCATGGCTCTCCTCTTTTTTCGACAAAGATTCCTTTAACCTGTATTATGGAATTTTCATGCTCTTTATGCTTGTTCTTTTGTCATATCGATCAAAGCTTGCCATAGGCAAGGAAAATCGGTGGAAAACGACGAAAACATATACGGATGTAAGCGGCCAGGTGTATACATATGGATATTCTAAACCGGTTGCAATTAGCATTGCACTGGTAGTTGGTATCTTGTCGAGTGTATTCGGTATCGGCGGAGGCGCGTTGCTCGTTCCTTTTCTCCTTGTGATGTTTCGGTTTCCGCCGCATGTGGCTGCAGCCACTTCCATGTTCGTTATTCTGTTGTCTTCGCTTGTCGGCAGCATCACACACATTACACTTGACCATATCGTATGGAGCGCAGTCATTGCCATTGCGCCAGGTGCTTGGATTGGAGGGCTTTTAGGAAGCCGACTGTCACGCAAGCTTTCAGGCAAATGGCTGGAAAGAATTTTGCGTTTTGTTCTGCTTTTGATTGCCGTGCGTATGCTTTGGCAAGGACTACTATGAGATAAGGAGGAGATACGGTGGAAAAAGGGGAAGGTATCCTACACATTCTGCATACGAACGATTTGCATAGCCATTTCGAATGGATGGGGCGCATTGCTGCCGGATTGAAAACGATGCGGCTTACGTTGCAGGAAAGAGAAGAAACTGTAGTTACCGTTGACTTGGGCGATCATATGGATAGGGCACATCTGAAAACGGAAGCGTCCTGGGGGCAGGCCAATATTGATGTGCTGAACGAAACAGGATATGATTTGGCAACCATCGGCAATAATGAAGGATTGACTTTCCCCCGGATAGAGTTTGATCAACTGTACCGCAACGCTGCTTTTCCTGTCATCTGTGCCAATCTGTTAGATGCAAAAACAAAGCAAATCCCTCCTTTTCTCAGCCCTTATATTATTCAGCAATACGGTGACCTAACTGTCGGTTGGATTGGCGTTACAGCGTCATTCCCTTCAGTCTATGAGTTGTTGGGGTTAACCGCACTTGTACCTGAGGAAGTCGTAGCTAAATATGTAGCGGCTATTCGCGCGCGTGTTGATCTTATCGTTATTCTTTCGCATATTGGATATGGTCGGGATGTTGAAATGGCCCGCAGTATCAAAGGAATCGACATTATTTTAGGCGCACATACCCATACATATTTGGCGGAAGGAGAGCGGGTAGAGAATACGCTCATCTGTCAGACCGGGAAATTCGGGCAATACATCGGTCATGTAACTGTAACATATGATAGACAGACAAGGGTTATACGGAAAATGCATGCCAATTGCTTGCCGACCCGGCTGTACAAACCAGATGAAAAGGTGGAAGAAGTAATCGAGCGACACGGGGAAATGGCTGAGAGCATTATGGGAGAAGTCATCACTAGTTTAAAGTCTGATCTTCCTGTATCATGGGAAGAAGAGTCACCGCTGTCTAACCTGTTGGCGGATGGATTACGCTCATGGGTAGATGCAGAAGTGAGCTTTGTGAACTCTGGGACACTCTTGTTTTCTTTGCGAAAGGGGGAGGTTACCCGTAAAGACTTACTGTCTTTGTGTCCTCACCCGATTAATCCCTGTAGAATGAAGCTAAAAGGAAATCAGTTGCTGGTGATTCTGGAAGAAGCGTTAGATGTGTCGGTTATCCGCAGGGAAGTGAATGGATTTGGCTTCCGTGGCAAAGTTATCGGCTGGTTAAGCATAGATGGAGCTGAAGTGTATTACGACCGACATGCTCCTATCGGACAGCGCATTAAACGTGTAGAAATACAGGGGATTCCGCTGCAAGCAGATCGATTGTATACGGTCGGTACGATTGATATGTTTACGTTTGGCATCATATTCCCGATGTTCAAACAGGGAACGGAAAAACAGTTCTATATTCCGGAATTCTTGCGGGATGTATTGCGAAAACAGCTACAGGACGAAAAGGAATTACAGAAATCTGCACGCAAGCGTTGGCATGAGATATAAGCGGGATATACTAGAAAAAACCGCATTAGTATTATAGAAGAGCGTGTTCAAAAAGGAGGATAAACAGAGCCGTGAAGTTCAAGGCGCGGCAGGTCCGGGCAGCGGAGCGTAGATGAGACTACGTGAGCAGCGGAGGCGCAATGCCATGCAGAAATTCGCAGCTCTGTTTCCCAGACTTTTTGAACATCCTCTAGAAGTGAAAGGGGTAATCAGATTTTATGAAGCTAGTCAATGACATTTATAACATGTATCGTGATAAGTTAACGGGTGATGAAGAGGACGTGACAGCCATCGTTATGGGGCTGCTACATGGACAAAGTAAAGAGGAATTAATGCAATGGATTCAGGAGATGCAGGATACGGAGATTTATCAGATGCTTGGGCTGTATTTGATGGAGATGCTGCGTGTGAAGATGGCGGAGGAAGGCGTAGGGAGCGTACGACCGGAAAACACCCGTCAGCACCGCTACCATTAAGGAGTCACCGGGTCCGCGCCATTTACATACTGTAAAGAGAGACGGAAAGGGGTAAGGAGGGCAAAAGAATGATTGAGATGAAACCGCTTGTGCTTGATGGTCATCAAGTGACCGCGATTTCAGTACAGTTACCAAAAACCAACCTTTTAATGGTTACAACGGAAAGAGGATATATCATGTGCGGTGCACTTGATGTGGGCCTGTTGAATGAACGTCTTGCCGACCGGGGTATTATTGCAGGAAGAGCACTCGGTGTGCGTACCATCGAACAATTGCTTGAAGCGCCACTTGAATCAGTCACCGTAGCGGCTAGAGAGATAGGAATCGAACCGGGTATGAAAGGAAAAGACGCGATTATTGCAATGCTGTAGCTTTCCTCTGGAAAGCTCTTTTTTTAGGTCGATTTCCTAAAGTAGCATATGTATAATGAGAAAAAGATACTAGAGGACGTGAGGAGCTAATTACGTATGCGACTAATTTCGATTCAACGATGCCAGGCCGGCATGGTTTTGGCGCAGCCAATTTGTACGGATCAGGGAACAATACTGCTCAATACGGATATGGAATTGACAGAGCATATCATTGAGCGACTCAAACAAAAAGGGGTTTACACATTATACATACAAGATGAAGCGACGGAAGATCTGGAAGTAGAAGAGATCGTATCGCCAGAGACGAGGCGTGCAGCTGTAAAAGTCATTTATCAGGGATTTTCGGAGATTATTCATGCAGAGAAGAAATGGAAATCTCGTCTTTCTCCCAATACTATTACAGCTTTCCGTAATGTATTCGAGTCGATTCTCGGCGATTTGAAACGTAACCGCAAAGCATTGGGACTATTGAGTGATATGTACATTCAAGATCATTATGTATATGCACATTCGCTGAATGTTGCTATTTATGCTGCTGCAGTTGGTCTTCAATTAGGGTATAACGATAAAGAGTTGCTTGAACTCGGAATAGGTGCGATGCTGCATGATATCGGAAAGCTGATGATTCCTGATGAAATCCTGCATAAGCCCGGCCGGTTAACAGATGATGAGTTTTCTATTATGAAAAAGCATACGGAATACGGGTTTGATTATTTACGACATCAGCAGGGCATTCCGCTGTTGGCGGCACACTGTGCATATCAACATCATGAACGCATGGATGGATCCGGGTATCCTCGTGGACTAAAAGGGGAGGATATTCATAAATACGCACGTTTACTTGCAGTATGTGATGTATTTGATGCGTTGACAACAAACCGTGTATATCGCGAAGCGATGCTTCCACATAATGCCATGGAGATTATTTTTGGCGGAACGGGGACCCAATTTGAGTCAGAGGTTGTAGAAGCGTTCCGCAGGACGGTTGCTATTTATCCGGTCGGCCTAACCGTCACGCTAAGCAATGGCGCCACCGGCATTGTGGTGGACTATAACCGCAATTTGCCTGCACGTCCGATCGTACGTGTGATTAAGCACGAAGATGGAGACAAGGCAGAGCCGTATTATGAAATCGATCTCTCCAAGGAGCTAAATATAACGATTGTGCAGTGTGACACAATTTTGTAATAGCTGAGGTGGATGAATGAGATGAGGTACGGGATGAAGTTGAAGAAGTACGTAACGAGCACGGTAGATAATGTATATGCGTTTAAAAATGTGCCGACTGAAGTTGTCGGCACTATTTTTGCTAAAGCAAGCTTGGATTCACGCGGCATCCGTGACCACTTGGATGACATAATCAGGGAAGGCATGGTTCACTTACCGGATACAGCTTATACAGAAGGGTTTATGAAGAGAGGGGAGGGAACCTACGACCATCCCAGCGCGAAAGAACATGCATTTGTTCAATTCTGTGTTGAGGGTGTATCGCATTGGTTTACTGAAATTTTGGAGACTGTCCAGGCTGCCAAGGGATTATCTTTTACAGAGTTCGGTTGCTGTCTGCGGAAGCAGCAGAATTTCATCATACCTGCCGAACTGGATAGGCATCCGGAGCTAAAAGAGCGGTACATTGCCTTTGGACAGGAATGCGCGGAGCGATATAAGGAATTTGTCTCTTTATTCTTCGAAATCATTAAAACAAAAAATCCACAGATGGAAGATGCTTCAATCGAGAAGCTAGCCTGTGAGAATGCGCGAAGTGTGCTACCTCTTGCTGTGAAATCAAACGTAGCCATTACCGGTAATGCTCGTGCTATTTCGGACGCCATTGTGGAAATGCTGGCGCATGAAGGCTACAACTGCGAAGTCGCAGAGACAGCAGAAAAAATTCGGATGCATACGGCTGAGGTGCTTCCATCCCTTATCGGCCAGTTGGAAGCAACACCGTACGCACGCTCTTATGTAGCTGAGTTCTACCAACGGAGAATACGGCAGGTCGCGACGCTGCCAGTCTATAGCGGTCCTTTTGTTGAAGTATCGGACAAGGCACTGGCGCTTTCCTTTACCCGAGTAGAAGATATGGTGCTTGGTGATTTGTCGCAGATAAGTCAGTGGAACGAGCTACCTACAGTCATGCGAGCATTCGGCAAACGAATCGCCATTACTTGCTCCGAAGGCTGTCATCATCAGATTATTCGCCATAGGGCGTTCGATTTTTCATTGCAGCTCCCTGATACGCGTTACGGCCTCATTCTGCCGCGAGAAGTAGTGACAGTAAGTGGTACAGCAGCGGCGAAGCGTATTATGGACGTACTGTTATTGATGCGGAATAAATCACATGAGCTGTACGACACTCTTGTGCAGACTGGCCTTATCGGCATTGCGCCGTATGTAGTATTGAATGCAAATGCACGCCGTTTGCCATTCTATGTCAATATGTACGGATTGGCTCATTTTGTGACACTTCATAAGGAAGAACATGTACAGGATGAAATTCGTAGCGTCGCTTCTCAACTGGAGCGGATTTTTCGGGAGGAAGAACAGGCGTTATCCGGTTTTAAAATGGACCGCCGTTCTAGGGAATAAAAGTTCCGGTTATATCGCTTGAAAAACGCGCAGCCATGGCTGCGCGTTTTTCTTACTGTTTCTTCTGTTTGAGGAGATAGAAAATGTAGGTAATAAGATACAATACGATAAAGATGATAGAAACACGGTACATTGCGGCATAGCTTGCCGATTTGGCCACAAAGCCTAGAGCCATAGCCCCAGCTCCTATCCCTAAATCAAATCCGGAGAAGAACGTGCCGTTTGCGGCTCCACGCCGGTTAACGGCCACACGATTAATCGTCCATGCTTGTAGCGTTGGTTGAATGGCCCCAAAGCCGATGCCATAAAATAATGAAGCAAAAATGAGTGAAGGCACGCTGCTGGAATAAGATAAAAGCAGAAGTCCAGCTATCGTAAAGAATGCTCCGGGAAGGAGAATCCACACATGTCCCCTTCGATCAAACAGTTTCCCGGCTATCGGACGGACAAGCATAACCATTAGCGCATTGGCGAGAAAAAACCATCCCACATTAACAATGCCTGCCTCCTGGCCGAACAGTGTGATAAAAGTAACGATCCCTCCATATGTAACCCCCAACATCATGGCGAGAAAAGAAGGAAAGAGAGCTTTCTTCTCAAGTAGATCATCCAGCTTGCTTCGTTGTTTGTTCTCTTCAACAGAAGCAGAAGCAGGGACATCAGGATAGTGAATCGTCTGCGAGATAAGGAAGCTGAAAATAGCTAGTAGTGTACAAAGGAAAAATAGCCAGCCAAAACCGGATTTCTCCATTAGCCAAATGCCGAACAAGGGGGCTAAAGCCATGGCCAATGTGCTCGACAGACCGTAGTATCCCATTCCTTCGCCGCGTCGTTCTGGAGGAATAATATCAGAGATTACTGTGCCGAACGTTGTCGTAGTAATCCCCCATCCAACGCCATGAATCACACGAAGGCTTAAAATCAGAAAGATAGTCGTGACCCAATAATAGCCAGCCATTGACAGGATAAAAATAATAAGTCCAATAACCATAACTTTCCTGCGCCCAAGGGTATCAAGGGCTTTTCCTGCAAACGGGCGGGTCAATAGAGCGGACACGGTGAAAATGCCGATAACCAATCCAACTGCCAGTTCGTCTCCCCCATTTCTTTCGACATAGATAGGCAGTGTTGGAATTAGCATCTGAAAGCTCGTAAATAAAAAAAGATTAGATAATGTTGTCAAAATGAATGCGCGTGTCCAGAGCGGGGATTCTGTAGCGCCATGTGGCAAAGAAGGCAAAAAACCATCTCCTTTTCCCGGGAAAGATTTACTATAATTTTAGCGCAAATGAGCAGAAATTGCTAAAAAATTCAAGCATTTGCTTCGTTTCACAAACAGTTACGACTTTTTGTGCATTGAATGGTCATATGGTGCTGCCTATAATGTGGGAAAGGAGAAAGAGGAGGCTAGCCAATATGAAGAAACAAATCTTACTGCCGATGCTTCTATCCGCTTTTATACTGGGATCCGTGGCAGGACCAATACATAATCGCGCGGAAGCTGCATCTACGCTCAAGTATGGTATGAAAAATGGCGCTGTAAAGGATTTGCAAGTTCGTTTGGGTACTCTGGGCCACCTTTCTGCAAAGGCTACAGGATACTACGGTACACTGACTGAGGCTGCAGTGCGCAAGTTTCAGCGTGAGCAAGGATTATCTGTCGACGGAGTGGCCGGTCCGAATACAATGGCCAGGCTTGCGCGATTAACAGTAAGCAAAGCCGAACTTGATAAGCTGGCTCGTGTCATTCACGGTGAAGCACGCGGTGAATCATTTGAAGGCCAGGTAGCGGTAGGTGCGGTCGTTATGAACCGTCTCAAATCGGATAAATTCCCGAAAACGATTCATGACGTAATTTTTCAACCTGGAGCATTTACAGCTGTGTCTGATGGTCAGTATAAACTAAAGCCAAGTAAACAGGCGTATCGCGCTGCACGGGCGGCAATACGTGGTCAAGATCCATCCGGTAAATCGTTGTACTACTTTAATCCAGACATCGCCACTTCAAAATGGATTTGGACGCGCCACCAAACAAAGAAAATTGGAAAACATATATTTGCCAAATAAACTCAAGCCCCCCCGTTTCTTTATGATACGGGGATTTTATTTGCGGCATGCAGGGGAAGAAGGTACGATGAAAGGGTAAAGCAGCGAAAATGAAGTAAGGAGGATACTCATGATTGCATACGAACGAGAGCGTGAATTTGTGATGGTAACCCAGCATCATCATGCTCTAGCATCAGGAGAAATGGCTGACAGATGGAAGGCTGAATACTTTATTGGAAAAGAAAAACGCAAAGAGGTTATTTGGAGTATTAGTCAACATGATCGTGGCTGGATTGACCTGGATGATACGCCATTCTGGAACGATGCAACCCGTAAGCCGTATACGTTTATCGATTTTCCGCTTGTGCCTAAACTTTCTTTCTATCGAAAAGGAGTAGATGAAGTAGAAGCAGAAAGTTTGTACGGGGGACTGCTTTGTAGTATGCATTATGTTTCATTTTTGCAAGGAACTTCAGAAGAGGCAGCGCTGGCATATGTGCGAGACGAGAAAGCTCGTCAGCTTCATTTGAAAGAAAAGTTGGGTATAAGAGAAGCAGAGCAAGTAGAATTGGACTTTCATTTCGAGTTGTTGCAATTTTGTGACAACCTGTCCCTGTATATGTGTCTCCAGGAGCCAGGAATAACGAAAGAACAGGAAGTGGGTTGGTATCGGAACGGTTTCCCTCAAAAGTTTACTTTCAGTGGAGGAAAGAAAATTTTTCCCCGCTGGCTTAACAGAAAAATTGCCTGTCTTGCTCCGTTTCCGTTCGAGGAGGAATTTGAAGTTTCTGTACCATTTAAAGAAGTTTCGAAAGATGAAATACAGAAGGTAGGGCTAGCGCAAGCCTACCAAAAAGCTCAATGGAAGACACGAGACATTGCGTTTGTTTTATAGAAGTAATATCCAATTGAAAAAAATAAAGTGTATTTTCGTAGGTTGCAGTAAATTTCATTTAAATGTGTCTAATTTATGAACGTTTATATGAAATTCTTCTCTTTTTCGATAGAATTCGATAAACTTAAACCGTTGTTGTTGGAAAAAAGATAGAAAAACATAGAAATATAGAAAAAGATTACTATTATAGAGGTGGCCAATTAAATAGAAAAAGTTTACTTGCCGAATTCACATAATGTGAAGCGGGGGACGATTTAATTTTGGGGTGTATCCGTATAAGCGGAAAGAGACCTTATCCTCTTAACCCGTCAACTAACCTCGTAGGCACGAAGGGAGTAAAACTAGGCTATGAAGAAAAAAGGTATTTTGGCGGTGGCAATGACGAGCGTAATTGCGCTTGGTAGTCTTTTTGCGCCTGTAGGGACCAGTACGGCTTCTGCAGCTAATGAATCTCTTGTTACTAAAGCAATGAGCGTATTAGGAACACCATACAAATGGGGCGGAACATCTAAAAGTGGCTTTGATTGTTCCGGATTTTTGAACTACGTATTTAAGGGAGAAAAAGTCTCTCTGCCTCGAACTGCAAATGCGATGTACAGCAAAGGAACGCCGGTATCTCGTTCACAGCTTCGCACCGGAGATTTAGTCTTCTTTAAAACATCTAGCCGCGCGGCTGTTACGCATGCAGGTATGTATCTCGGAAGTGGGCGGTTTATTCATTCGTCTAGCAGCAGCGGTGTATCGATTAATAGCATCAACGATAAATATTATTGGGGCAGCCGTTATGTTGGCGCCAAACGTGTGACGAAGTAATAGGAACAACATGTCTACATAATATTCGTTATTAACTCTCAACTGAATGCGTTTCAGTTGGGGGTTTTTTATTTTTGGCGGGACGAGCGGCACTGACCATAAGTTTTTCTTACCCCTTCTTTTTCACGATAAAACAAATAGGGCTAAAATGTGTCAACATAAAAAAGCGCGGGTATAGAAAACCATAAGCAATTCTCACATTACCATACAGACATCTAGGAGGGATATGCATGATGAGTTTTCTATGGGCATTAATTGTCGGAGGGATTATCGGTTGGTTAGCCGGAGCGATTGTAGGTAGTGATGTACCAGGGGGGATTATCGGAAATATTATCGCCGGATTCATCGGTGCGTGGATCGGTTCAGCGTTGCTTGGCGATTTTGGACCGATTGTAGGCGGATTTGCAATTGTGCCTGCCATTATTGGTGCAGTCATTCTTGTATTTATTGCAAGCCTCATTTTGCGAAGCATGCGTAGACGCACATATTAATAGAAAGAAGCTAGAAATGAAAGACTGCTGGTATATGTACCGGCAGTCTTTTTGTTATATGGTTATATTTTTCTGTTTTAGCTAGCCACCTCCAAGCATATATTTGCAGCAAGGAGGTGGGAAGATGAAAAGAAGGAAGCTTCGCAGCAGGTCCGGACGGGCGCCGGTTCCTTCCAAATATATGTTTCTCATCTCCCTGCTCATTTTCTTGGGCCTGACGTTTCAAACGTTTTATTATGTGGAGAAAAACATTGAGCCTGTGCTTCACAATATTGCGCGTGTCCGTGCGGAACAACTCGCAACGAAGGCCATTCATGACGCGATTAACCAAAAGATTATGAAGGAGACAGATTTTAAAAAACTGATGGATGTAAGGGAAGATAAAGACGGAAAGATTCAGGCTGCTTTTTTTAATTCTAATGAACATACCCGTATCGTTTTTGAGGCGACAGAAAATGTGATGCACGCATTGAAAGAGATGGAAGGAATGTCTGAGACCGTTCCGCTCGGTCAGGCACTGCAAAGCAACCTTCTGGCGCAGATGGGACCGGATTTGCCGTTGAAGCTTGTGCCGCTAGGGAGTGTGCATGTTGAATTAAAACCGAAAATGCAGGAAGCGGGTATTAACATGGTGTTAATGACGGTATATATGAATGTTGAAGCGAAAGTGAAAATTGTGATTCCGTTTTCGACACAGCCTGCGGTTGTTAGAACAGAGATGCCGATTTCGAATACCCTGATTGTCGGAAATGTACCGCAATTTTATTATGACGGTGCCGGGCGACCGATAGGGAGTGAAGTGCCGGGCGTACAGCCGCCGCCGATTGTTCCACCTATCGGGATAAATAGTACAACAATCGAAAAATAATTTGGCGAACATGTTTAACGTAAAGAAGGAAGGGGAATATTATTATTACTAGCATGAGAATTTTTTCTCTCTCTTTCTCCCCCTATATTTCCACTGCTTTATAGAAGCAGTGGCTTTTTTTGTCCGTTTGCACGAAAAGCAAGAGATGAAGAGGCGAGATTATCGTTTTTCAGTATGAAAAGTCTTTGTAAAGGGTAAATGATGAATAGCGAATCATCCTGAATTTATCTGAGGCGTCGACATTGTACAGGTCGCAAAATTATGAATGTAACGAGGTGGAATAGCTTGAATATTTTATGGGGGATTTTTGGGATACTGGTGGTGCTGGGGATTGGTTTCTTGTTTTCTGACAATAAAAGATCGATTTCATGGCGGCCTGTGCTAGGTGGATTGGTGATTCAGCTTATTTTCGCATTTATCGTACTGAAATCGGAAAAAGGAAAGATGGCGCTTCAAAAGTTGACCATGGCAGTTACGGAGATTACGAACTATGCCAATGAAGGTGTACAGTTTCTGTTCGGTGGGCTGTATGTCAAAGGTTCAGGTATTACATTCGTCTTTGCCTTTCAGGTGTTAACCGTTATTATTTTCTTCTCTGCACTTATTTCTGTGCTATATTATTTGCGAATTATGCAATTTATCATTAAAATCCTGGGCGGTGCCTTATCCTGGCTGCTGGGAACGAGCAAAGCCGAATCTATGTCTGCAGCAGCCAATATTTTCGTTGGTCAGACAGAGGCGCCGCTTGTCGTACGCCCTTATATCGATACGATGACTAAGTCGGAATTATTCGCAATCATGACTGGAGGTCTGGCTTCCGTTTCGGGCTCTGTCCTTATCGGATACTCGTTGTTAGGCGTGCCGCTTGAATATTTGCTTGCAGCAAGCTTTATGGCGGCGCCGGCAGGTCTTGTAATGGCGAAGCTGTTCATCCCGGAAACAGGGAAGCCTGAAACTGCGCCAGGTAGCAATCTGGAATTCAAAATGGATACCGACACAGAATCGGTAAATGTAATCGATGCGGCAGCACGGGGGGCGAGCGTCGGTCTAACCTTGGCCTTGAATGTTGGCGCAATGCTGCTTGCGTTCATCGCGTTAATCGCCCTTCTGAACGGTATTCTAAGTGCGATTGGTGGGCTATTTGCCTATCCCGCACTCTCTCTCCAACAAATCCTGGGCTTCCTATTCTCGCCACTGGCTTTTGCAGTTGGTGTACCATGGTCAGAGGCTGTACAGGCGGGAAGTTTTATTGGACAGAAGCTTGTATTGAATGAATTCGTAGCTTATACCGATTTCGCTCCACAGATAAAAGATTTATCGCCGAAAACGGTAGCCATTGTCAGTTTTGCGCTATGCGGCTTCGCTAACTTGTCTTCCATGGCGATTCTGTTAGGGGGACTAGGAGGCATGGCTCCAAGCCGTCGGCAGGATATTGCCCGTCTGGGGTTGCGTTCGGTAGCAGCAGGTATGCTTGCTTCGTTGTTAAGCGCGGCTATTGCTGGTATGCTAATGTAAACGCAAAGGAAAAAATTAGGGAGGTTTACCGCATGAGAATGGTTGACTTAATCGAGAAGAAGCGAGACGGCAAAGAGCTAAGCAAGGCTGAAATCGATTTTATCATTAGCGGTTATACGAAAGGCGAAATACCGGATTATCAGATGTCCGCTTTGGCTATGGCGATTTTCTTCCAGGATATGAAGCCGGAAGAAAGAGCAAACCTCACTATGGCTATGGTGGAATCCGGGGATAGAATCGACCTATCAGCTATTGAAGGAATTAAGGTAGATAAACATAGTACAGGCGGCGTAGGGGATACGACGACACTTGTGCTAGCTCCGCTCGTAGCGGCATTAGGTGTGCCGGTTGCCAAAATGTCTGGACGCGGTCTTGGCCACACAGGAGGCACGATTGATAAGCTGGAATCTGTTCCGGGATTTCATGTAGAGATTGATAATCAACAATTTAATGAACTTGTTAATAAGAATAAAGTCGCAGTAGTTGGTCAGAGCGGGAATCTGACGCCGGCAGACAAGAAATTGTATGCCTTGCGTGATGTAACTGGAACAGTCAACTCTATTACGCTTATCGCAAGCTCCATTATGAGTAAGAAAATTGCATCGGGTGCCGATGCCATTGTATTGGATGTTAAAACAGGTAGTGGAGCCTTCATGAAAGATCTGGAGCATGCGCGTGAGTTGGCGCAGGCGATGGTCGATATTGGAAACAATGTAGGGCGCAAGACGATGGCCGTCATCTCTGATATGAGCCAGCCGCTTGGATTTGCGGTGGGCAATGCGTTGGAAGTACGAGAAGCTATCGATACGCTGCGTGGTGAAGGTCCGAAGGATCTAGAAGAACTGTGTTTAGCGCTGGGCAGCTATATGGTATATCTCGGCGGTAAAGCGGACAGTCCAGAGGCGGCCCGTGCCCAGCTTGAGGAAGTTATCCGCAATGGCAAAGCGCTTGAGACGTTTAAAACATTCTTGTCAGCCCAGGGTGGAGATGCTTCTATTGTCGATGACCCATCGAAGCTTCCGCAGGCGAAATATACGTTTGAAGTAGAAGCGGCTACCGCTGGGTATGTGTCAGCTATCCAGGCAGACCGGATCGGTACGGCTGCAATGTTGCTTGGAGCCGGACGGGCCACGAAGGAATCGACGATTGATTTGGCCGTTGGTGTAATGCTGCGCAAGAAAATTGGTGATTCTGTAAAACAAGGTGAATCGTTAGTAACAATCTTTAGCAATCGAGAGGACGTAAAGGAAGTAAAAGACATCATTACAGATGCTTACAAAATTGTATCAGAAGCCGTAGAAGCACCGCCGCTAATCTACGATGAAGTCCGAGTAAAATAAAAAATGCCTATAAAAAGAGCTTTGCGGTCTTCATGGCCGCAAAGCTCTTTTACATACTGAAAATAAGTATTAGATTTTCATCTGCTGATCCTGCCAGTACCGATCCCGTAGCACAGTTTTTAGAATTTTTCCGGACGGGTTACGTGGTAGCTCAGCAAGGAAGTCAACCGATTTCGGCTTCTTATAGCCGGCGATTTTTCCTTCGCAATATCCGATTACTTCTTCCTGCGTCAATTGGGCTCCTTCGCGTGGTACTACAATCGCCTTTACCGACTCGCCCCATACCGGATCGGGTACTCCAATAACGGCCGCATCCAGAATTTTCGGGTGCGTATAGAGCACTTCTTCGATTTCGCGTGGATAAATATTTACACCACCGCTAATGAGCATGTCCTTTTTGCGATCTACAATATAATAGAAGCCTTCCTCATCCTGTATAGCCATATCGCCTACTGTAAAATATCCTTCATAAAAAGACATTGTCGTAGCTTCAGGATTTTTATAATATTCATTGAGCAGGTAAGGTGCCTTGAAATATAGTTCACCAATTTCTCCTTGAGCCACCGGATCTTTATCATCGTTCAGAACCAAGCATTCAACGAGAGGGAAGGGCTTGCCTACACATCGATCTTTACGGCGGATATCCGTTGGTTTGATGTTAAGTGTAATGGCGCTTTCTGTTGAACCGTAGAATTCATGCAGATCGACACCGGGAAAGAAGGTGAGCACATCATCCTTCGTTTTAGTTGGCAATGGTGAGCCGGCTGAAATTAGTACGCGCATGGAAGAGAGGTCGTATGAATTCTTTACTTCTTCTTTTACGTTGACCAGAAAGTTATACATGGTCGGCGCAAGAAAGGCATTAGTAATACCATGGCGCTCAATGTCAGCTAGTACTTGCTCCGCCCGGAACATCTCATGAATGACGATCGTACCGCCTACGAGTAACTGCATAACCATAAAAATCCAGGGTGCTGCATGATAAATCGGACCGGCAACCAAATGTACGTCAGATTCATCAATTTTGTATTCATATGCGGCAACCATGCCGGTAAGAATCCGGGAACGATGAGAGATAACCACGCCTTTCGGTTTACCTGTCGTGCCGGATGTATAACCGATATAGAAGGGATCGCTTTCATCTACATCTGCCTCCGGTTCCGTATCCGAGGCTGCGTTTAGAAATTCTTCATAGTCGAGCATATGCGGCAGTTTAGTAGCTCCTATCACCAACACGGTGTCGAGCCGCGTGAGCGAAGGCAGTAGGGCATTGATTTCATCCGCATATTCTTCTGTCATGATAATAGCACGACTGTCTGAATGATGAACGATATATTCGATCTCCGCGCCGACAAGACGGTAATTAATTGGAACAATGATAACACCGATTTTGGCGAGTGCGCTCATAATCTCGGCATATGCGGCATGATTTTTCATCATTACGGCTACTTTGTCACCTTTTTTGTATCCGCTTACAATGAAAGCGTTCGCAAGACGATTCGCGCGAAGATTAAGATCACGATACGTACGTGTCGTGTCTCCGAAAATAACGGCTGGTTTATCCGCATACTTTTGAGCATTTTGTTTTATGATTGTTCCGAAAGTTAGCATAGTTTCAATCCTTTCTATGTATATCTATATCATAAGAAAATTATATCACTATATAAACGGTAAGCGTATGGGATTTCGACTTGAAAAATTAACACTTTTTGCATTTGATGTATGATATAGTTTAAGTTATCTTCCGGGGGATTAAATGGAAGGTTGAGTTATGGGAATAAGGGGGAATTGGGGTGTACATACCACAATTACAGATTGCGCATATGAAACCGCGCGTGCCGATTATTCAGGGGGGAATGGGTGTACGGATTTCGTTGAGCAATCTGGCGGCGGCTGTCGCAAACGCCGGAGGTATCGGAATCATCTCTGGAACAGGGATTACAGTTGATGAGATGCGATTCCATATTCGCCGTGCAAGAGAGTTGACACAGGGCAAGGGATACATTGGGGTTAATGTATTGTTTGCGATGAATGACTTTGCAGAAACGATAAAAGCGGCGATGAAAGAAAAAGTTGATTTTATTATTTCAGGTGCCGGATTCTCACGGGATATGTATGCTTGGGGCCGGGAATATGACGTTCCTGTCCTATCGATTGTCTCTTCAGCCAAATTGGCTAAATTAGCTGAACGGCTTGGTGCCGCTGCGGTAGTAGTGGAAGGATTTGAAGCGGGTGGACATCTAGGAACCGATCGGCCGTTGTTTGAGATTTTACCTGAAGTCGTAGAGACAGTTAGCATACCGGTTATTGCTGCCGGTGGTATTATAAACGGGGCTGATATTGCGCGGGCAATTGAACTAGGCGCTTCAGGTGTGCAGATGGGAACACGGTTCGTAGCAAGTGCAGAGTGTGATGCACCGGATGTGTTTAAGCAGAAATATATCGAAACGACAGATGAAGACGAGCTTGTACTTGTAAAGACGACTGTTGGCCTTCAAGGGCGCGCCATCCGCAACCATTTTACGAGTGCTATTAGCGGAGACAATAGACTGAAAATCGAAAAATGCCATGACTGTCTAAAAAATTGCTCCTATCGTTTTTGTACGCTCGATTCTCTTATTACGTCCGTAGATGGGGATGTAGAGAACGGATTGGTGTTTGCTGGAGCACGTGTGCATGAGATTGCTGAAATATTACCTGTACAGACAATTATTGATAGGCTTATGACTGAGTGCAAAGCGGCTCAAACAGTCATCCGCAGTCATGTTCTTTAAATTTTCCGCAGCTATCCTTTACGGATAAAGCTGCTTTTTTTGTCGAAATATTATTCTTTAGCATATAGCCTATTGTCTAACTACTCTGAAGAAGGTAAAATGACATATTTGGGTGGTAATATAATAACAACACCATTCTAGTGTAAAACTAACTTGCAGAGTGGGAGATGTTGACAACATGGAAACAAATGAAGAAACCCTTTATGAAGCGGTTGTCGTAGGTGGAGGATTAGCCGGATTATCGGCGGCGGCATACCTGGCGAAAAAGGGAAAAAAAGTGGTCGTTCTCGAACGAGGTAATCTGGGTGGACGGGCCGTTACATTAAAGCTCAAAGGCTTTTCATTTAACTTCGGTGCGCATGCAATTTACGGACGGGATACTTCCGTGCTGCGTAAATTCGAGAAAGAATTAGGTATTCATATTGACTGGCGTGATTTTGAACCGAACAAAGCAAAATATGATATTGGTGACAAGATAACGTCTATGCCGGCGAACATTCAAGGCTTGTTTAACACTTCGGTACTAAATAGCCTCGGCAAAATCAAGTTCACGTTTGAGATTTTTAAGACGATGCTGCATATGGAAAAAGGTCATCCACACATGTCAATCGAGAAGTGGATGGAGGAGAAAGATATCAGTGCAGATGTGCGAGATATGATGCTCACACTAGCTTCTTCTAACTTCTTCACACGTGAACCGGAGCGGATTCCTTCAGACGTATTCTTCAACTATTACCAGCGTTTGTTCACGACGAATAAACCGGTAGCTTACATCGGTGGAGGCTGGCAGGCTCTTATTAACGAATTCGTCCGTGTAATTGAGGAAAATGGCGGTACGATTGTAACGAAAGCGAAGGTAGAAGCTGTAGAAGCTGAGAATAGCCGTGTTACAGCCATTCAGACAACACAGGGCATATTCAAGGGACAAGAGTTCGTATTTTGCATTCCGCCGAAAGAATTGGAGAAGATCGTAGGCGGCACAAAGATTGAGCATTTCATCAAACAATATTCTAGCTATGAGCCGAGTTATGTGTATGTATACGATATTGGTCTAGCAAAACGCATTGAAGTACCGTACACGTATATCTATGATAAGCATAATAAAATGTTCATCACAGACATTTCGCATTATGATGAAACGTGCGTACCAGAAGGCGGCCAATTGCTGCAGGCCATTGCATACCTGACAGAAGAGGATTTGAAAAACAAAGAAAGAATCCAGCAATACCATGATAAAATCGAAGCTTTGTACGATAAGCACTTTGCCGGCTGGCGGGACCATCTAATCGTACCGCGTGTGTCCAAACGCGCTGCGGCGCAGGAAATTAAATGGACGATGAATCAGGAAGCGATGCCGCTTTACTTGCCAGACTACCGCAATGTATTCTTTGCAGGAGATTGGTGCGAAGGCAAGGGACAGCTATCCGAGTTGTCTTTCCATAGTGCATATGAAACATGCAAACTAATCCTGCAAAAATATTCGTATGTATAGCTATAAAAATTAAATTCAATCGTTTAACTTGTAAGAAAACGGGGAAAGATAAAAGTAGTTATAGGAGTAAGTGTCTCCCTATATTCTCCCCCTTTTCCTCTGCCGCCTGAGAAGGCGGCTTTTTTTGATGGATAAGAAATGATATGTCGCCGTAAAGCAAGAAAGTGACATATTGTTTCTTCCGCTCGCATCGCTTGAAAAACTCACGAGTTTTTCTTGTATATAATAGAGGCTAAGAGAAATTCCAAAAGTCTGTAATTGGTCCATATTATTGGAATTAGAAAATGACAGAGATAATCCATTGTTTAAAGTGTTATGTTGTTAAATATTTTCCGAATAATTAGAAAAAAATAAAAGCAAAACAAGAAAGTAGTAGTGTCGGACAACGTTCTCTCTTATGGCATGATTATTGCTTTGTTGAAACATAGACGTTTATACGTAAAAGGAGGAGATATTATGCCAGATACCAAGTGGATTGAGCATCTTTATAGTATGTATGAGATTACGAGGTTGCGTTTTTGTTTGCTGCAAAACAGGGGGGAGGAAGAATGATAAAACGGAAATGGGCAGCAGCAGTGACAGTGTTCTTATTATTTCCTTTAGCATCTCCTGTTGCACAACCGCACATCGTACAAGCCGCATATTCACCGGTTATCCCGGGGGCACATGGCGTAGCAGTGACGGTATTCGACGGCAAGAATGAAAACTGGCTTACAACGAAAAACCCGGTTCAACATGCAGCAGCAATAGCGGGTGGCAATGCAGGCCTTGCCCCTACCGAATGGGGGGACAAAACAACAGGCACCGGCTGGCATAAGATGTATCAGCCCGCTTCTGTGGCAGGTAAACAGATTACAGGAATGTTTGATGATGCGAGATTCGTTATCCGTATCCCGGATAATTGGAACGGTAAACTGGTGGTGGCAGGCATCCCGGGTACGCGAAATGAAATGTCTACGGATCTGTTGTTCAGCGATTACGTATTGGCGAAAGGATACGCATTTGCTGCAATTGATAAAGGAACGCAGGGAGAAGTCGATCCGAACGACACGCTGGCAAAAGCAAAAAACCCATTAGTTGCAGAAGATGATTCGCTTGCTGAATGGCATTTGCGCTTCAGGCAAGTTACAAAAGCTGCCCAGGCCTATTTATCCAAGTATGATTCCGAGCACCTTATTCAGGCTAATGATAGTACTAATCCAGCAAGCAAACTGGTAACATCGGAACACCCAATTCCAACTTATGCAGTAGGTATTTCGAATGGCGGATATGTTGTGCGTTATGCGCTGGAGCATGATGATCCGAAGAAAACGAAAGAACCGGCGCTGTTTGATGGTGGTGTAGATTGGGAAGGTGTACTCTGGCGTGCGAAAGAGGAGAATCTTATTACTTCTCTTACGCGAGTTGTTAATCATGCCGAGGCAGCGATTTACGGTGAAGGAGAGAAAAAGGAAGCAGCACGGCAGGAGATGTACAAAGCAGGCCTACCGAAGGGTTCTGAAAAACTTTGGGCATATCACGATCAGGCGTACTGGTTTTTGACGTTAAACATTTATCGCAACGAAATGGACCCGAAAGCGTCGGGTGCACTCGATTGGCGGGATTATGTGAAGTTTAGCGCTAATGGTCTACGTGATCGTTCGCAGGATAATATCTATACCGATTATGATTATGAGAAGCGTCCTGGATACGTTAAACAGAACGTAGCAGCCATCGAGAATACGGGAGATATTCAGGCCCCTCTTATTAGTGTGACAGGAACATGGGATGCTTTGATCTTTCCGGATATTCATGCAAGCGCTTACGAAAAACTGGTCAAACAAGCAGGCAAGAGTTCTTTGCATCGCTTGTATCAGGTAGAGAAGGGAACTCATGTGGATGGTCTGGTGTGGAGCAAGACAGATCCGGAGAAGGAATTGCAGCCTCTGCTCCCTTATGCGCATCAGTGTTTTGATTTGCTCGTGAACTGGGTGGAGAACAAAGAGCAACCTCCTGTCAGCCGGACTGTTCAGGCTCCGAAGGATAAAAATAAAGTGATTGATCTACGTAGCGAACAGGAAGTTGAGCCTTATTAAACTGGCAGAAAAAGCGAGACAATTTTGTCTCGCTTTTTTTACATATGAATTAAAAGCTCACATATAAAACTTTATCAATCATTAAAAAAATAGGGGAAAAGGCCGATAATCTATATTACTAAAAGCAAGGAAATAGTGTATCTTTTTTACTAGAAAAGTAGAAGAGGGGAATTCAACATGAAAAAAATAAGAAAAAGCATTAAAAACAAACTAATTGTTGCGTTCGCCGTCATTCTGCTGCTTCCTAGCCTTGTTATTGGGGGAGCCTCATATGAGACAGCGAAAAGAAAAGTGGAACAGCAAATTATTCATAGTGCAAAAGAAAATGTAAAGTTGCTGGATACACTTATTACACGTAATGTTGAACCGGGAATAAAAAACGTTGAGTATCTGGCTGCTACCTTGGAAGAAGTGGGTGCTGAAGTGGACCCGGAGGATGTTCTTCGTAAGCTTACAGCATTTCAGAATTTGCATCCTGAAATCCTGCATACGTTTGCCGGGCTGAAAACCGGTGAAATGCTGCTTACGCCTGCCGGAAACCTGCCGAAAGACTATGACCCACGCACGCGTATATGGTATGAGAAAGCCATGGAAAAAAAGGGTAAGATAGCTATCACTGAACCGTATGTTGACGCTGAGTCCGGAGGTGTGGTGGTGACCGTGTCTATGATGATGGCTAAGGGGAGCGGAGTCACAGGAATTGACCTGAAATTGCAGGCGCTTTCAGATAATGTAAAGCAGGTAGCGATCGGTCGAGACGGATTTGCCTTTATCCTTGATCAGACGAAAAAGTATGTGTCTCATCCGGTGCAAAAAGCCGGAGAGGAAGCGAAGGGCGAGTTTATAGCGAATATATTCGCTTCAAACTCAGGTGACTTTACATATGAGATGGATGGTCAGGATAAGCGGATGTTTTTTGCTACGAATGAATTAACCGGATGGAAAATTGCAGGGACGATGAATGTGAGCGAAGCAAAAGAAGAGGCGCGTCCTATATTTTGGATAACATTAGGAGTACTAGCAGCGGCTTTATTGTTTGGGGTGACTCGTAGTTTCTTTGTTATCCGTTCCATTGTTGTGCCGCTTGGCAAAGTAAATGCGGCTGCACATCGGATTAGTGAAGGAGATTTAACCGAGAGGATCGAGGTGCGATCAGATGATGAATTCGGTGAACTGGGTGAGAGTTTTAACCATATGGCGGATGCATTAGCATCGCTTATCCACGAAGTGCATCACAAGTCTGAACAGTTAGCCTCCTCTTCGCAAGAATTGACAGCGAGTGCCGAGCAGACCGGCTATGCTACCGAACAGATTACTCGCGTCATGCAAGAAGTAGCGGCCAGCTCAGAGCGACAAGTAAGCGGTGTGGAGAAGAGTGCCCAGACGATTTCTTCCATGTCGCAGGGTGCTCAGGAGATGGCAGCACACGCACAGGGCGTCAACCATGCTGCATTGCAAACAAGAAACATGGCGGAGGAAGGAAACCGGGCCCTTCAGCAAGCGGTAGGACAAATGCGTGCGATTGATAAGACGGTACACGAGCTTGCACATATTATTAAAGGGCTTGGCAACCGCTCGAAAGAAATTGGACAGATTATCGAGGTCATCACCGCGATTTCCGCCCAGACGAATTTATTGGCGTTGAACGCGGCGATTGAGGCGGCCCGTGCTGGGGAGCATGGCAAAGGATTTGCGGTCGTAGCGAACGAAGTACGTAAGCTGGCCGAGCAATCAACACAATCAGCGGGGCAAATCGCTTCCCTTATTCATGCGATTCAGCAAGAGACACAGGCTGCGGTTCAGTCGATGGAACAGGGTACGAAGGAGGTAGGAGAAGGAATTCAAGTGGTGGACGCGGCAGGAGACTTATTCTCGAAAATTCAGCATTCGATTGCCAAAGCGGCTACCGAATTCCAGACAGTATATACGGGAGTCGAGCAGATGTCAGCTGGAGCAAAAGAAATCGCGGCTACAATAGAGATGATAACCCGGATTACCGACACTAATTCTGCTGATATCCAAACTGTGTTCGCCGCAACGGAAGAGCAGACCGCGTTCATGCAAGAAATCACCTCTTCTTCGGCGGCATTATCCAGAATGGCCGATGAACTGCACGAAGTCATTCGTAAGTTTACCATATAAAAAAACATAATCCTTCAATGGACTCGCGGCCATGCCCGCGAGTTTTTCTTATGAAAAATGGAAGGGAAGGAGAGGGAAAGTAGAGAAGTATTATTTAAAGAAAAAGGAGGTTTTTGGATAATGGAAAATCATAAAAATACGGAACAAGCGTTTCGTGCCTATGTGAAAAAGATGGCTGACTATAAAGAAGCGAATGCCGTATTGAGCTGGGACTTGATGACTGGTGCGCCTCCTAAGGGAAAGGAGCAGCGGGCCGAGGTGATTGGCATGCTTGCTACTGAATTTTTCAAAATGAGCATCGCTCCAGAGATGTATGAGATGCTTGCACGTCTCGGAGAAGAAGATACATATACAAGATTGGACCCGGTAATGAAAGCCATGGTACGGGAAATGAGAAAAGAATACGAGAAAAATAAAAGCATTCCTGCGGCGCTATTTCAAGAATATACCGTTCTTACTTCCAAAGCGCAGATCGCTTGGGAGGAAGCCAAGCGAACGAGCGATTTTGCCGCGTTCCGTCCATATTTAGAGAAAATCATCAACTACTTAAATCAATTCATTGACATTTGGGGTTATGAAGGACATCGTTACAATACGCTTCTTGACAAGTATGAGCCAGGAATTACCGTAGAGATAATCGATCCCTTGTTCGCGGATTTGCGCAAAAAGTCCGTTTCTCTGCTGGAACGTATCCAGGAAAGAGGTAAGACGTCGGACACGACATACTTGAAGAAACGGTATCCGGCTTCAGAGCAACGTAAATTTAATGAATTCATCCTGCAGAAAATCGGATACGATTTCTTGGCAGGCCGATTGGATGAGAGTACGCATCCTTTCTCGATCGGACTCAATCCCGGTGATGTACGAGTGACAACCAAGATTTACGAACAAGATTTGCAAATGGCATTATTCAGCTCAATTCATGAGGCAGGTCATGCGATATACGAGCAAAATATCGCTCCCGAGCTTGTCGGAACGTTGCTCTCGGAAGGAGCATCGATGGGGATTCACGAGTCGCAATCCCGTTTTTGGGAGAATATTATCGGACGCAGTGAAGCTTTTTGGAGCTACTTCTATCCAAACGTGGCCGCCGCTTTTCCTGAGCAGTTGGCCGGTGCTTCCGTTCAAACGTTGTATCGTGCGGTAAATCAGGTACAGCCGTCCCTTATTCGAATTGAGGCGGACGAATTGACTTATAATCTACATATTATGCTGCGCTACGAATTGGAGAAATCGCTCATTACCGGTGATTTACATGTTGCTGATTTGCCTGGGGCCTGGGCGGATAAGATGGACGATTATCTTGGAATTACACCGTTTGATGATGCGAGTGGTGCATTACAAGATGTGCATTGGTCCGGAGGTGATTTTGGTTATTTCCCTACCTATTCGCTTGGCAATATCTACGCGGCACAATTAGAAGCCGCACTTACCCGCGACATTCCGGACTATAAGGAGGCAGTGCGCCGTGGCGAATTTGACATTATTACTCATTGGATGACGCAGCATGTTCATCGTTATGGAAAAATGCTAGAACCGGCTGAGATTATACGTTCTGCTACTGGAGAAGGGATTAATGCTGACTATTTAACAACGTACTTGGAGAATAAATATACGGATGTGTATGAGCTTGTTTAACCCGGAGGGCCGACCTGTCGCGCTGGTGACAGGATCGTCTTCAGGATTTGGTCTTTTGTGTACGGTGGAATTGGCAAAAGCAGGGTTTTATGTTGTGGCCAGTATGCGTAACCTCGAAAAAAAGGGTCATGTACTTCAAGCGGCGAAAGAAAGTGGTGTAGAGGAAAGAATTTACCTTTATCGGCTGGATGTTGCGTCCGCAGAGTCAGTGGCGAATCTTAGGGCCTCTGTTGAGAGATGGGGTCGAATCGATGTACTGGTTAACAATGCGGGTTTTGCGCTGGGTGGTTTTGCGGAAGAGGTGACGTTGGAGGAATGGCGTGCGCAATTCGAGACGAATTTCTTCGGACTGGTCCATGTCACACAAACGATTCTGCCAGTGATGCGGGAGCGCAGGCAGGGAAGAATCATTAATATGAGCAGTATCAGCGGCCAGATGGGCTTTCCAGGTCTGTCTCCGTATGTCTCATCCAAGTTTGCTGTAGAGGGATTTAGCGAGAGCCTACGACTGGAAGTCGCCCCTTTTGGCATTGATGTGGTACTGATCGAACCTGGTTCATATGCTACTGGAATTTGGTCAACAGGCAGAAGAATTGCACATAAATCAACGCTTTGCACGTCGCCTTATGCTTCGATGATGAGCGCCCTTGATTCTTATCTGACAGCTGGGGAGATGAAGTTGGGAAATCCGTGGGAAGTAGCGGAACGTGTGGCGCAAATCGCTGTGATAAAGCGTGCTGCTCTTCGCTATCCTCTTGGAAGAGGCGTACAGATAATCATGAAAATTAAGCAATGGCTACCGTGGCGTATATGGGAGAAGCTGATGGAACGAACGCTTAAATCATAGAGGCAACCCACACCTGCTTAGTATCCATATATCGGAAGGAATAAGATGCACGCGTCGGTGTGTTCCCTTATCTTTTTCTCGCAGGGAAGAGATACGGCCGCTTTGTGGCGCCAAGGCTGGACTGGCAAAACATCCGGGTTTTTCGGGTGCGGGAGACGAACCGACGCCCGTTTAGGGCACGGTGTGGTGGCTATCTACCCTGGAACGTACTGGATAATCAACACCCTTGGGGGAACCGTATGTTTGGTTATTCGGAAACAAAGGGTAAAGAAAGAATAATGTATAAGTAAATAATCATTATGTAAAGCTAACTAACGATAAAGTAAAACTTCCATCAGCGGGGTCTTAGGGGCAGTGATCCTTCATATAACATACGTGAAGTGGGGGTCTTACTGCCCGTTGGACAGGGATAAATGGAGAAAAGGATGAAGAATATATGGACAAAGTGCTTTTTTTTAAAAGCTTTTTACGTTCTCCGCTCCAGGTCGCGAGTTTAATTCCAAGCTCCCCATTTCTCGTCAACCATATTGCGCGTCATGTTAATCAGCTTGCTCCTTTGCGTGTGGCAGAATTAGGGGCAGGCACGGGCGTGCTCACCCGAGCGCTTGTAGATAAATGTCCATCCATCGAATCGCTTCTCATCTTTGAAAACGAAGAAAATCTGAAAAGCCATCTACGGAATACATTTCCGCAGGTACCGGTGTATGCAGATGCGTTTGCATTGTCTGAGGCAATGCAAGAGCAAAGCATCGAACAACTCGATTGCATCATCTCAGCGCTTCCGGTTTCATGGTTTTCTACAGAGCAGAATGAGTATTTGATGAAGATGGTATGCCATTGTCTGAAACCAGGAGGAGCCTTTATTATGTTCCAATTTTCTCTGCAGATGCGCAAATATCTGCGAACGACTTTTCAAGACATTAAAATTAAATATGTCCCGCTAAACTTTCTACCTGCATTCGTGTATTATTGCCGTAAAACATAAACAAATCTGCCCTGATTATTTATGGGGCAGATTTGTTTTTTTATTGAGGGGAGGAATTGTTGCTTTTGATGATGACCCGGGTGCCGAGCGGAATGTTACGGTACAACCATTCAATGTCTTCATTATGCATACGAATGCATCCTTGGCTTACATTATGTCCGATACTAGCCGGATTGTTCGTGCCATGGATACCGTATTTATAGCCTCCGGTTCCCGGTACGTTCAGTCCTAACCAGCGTGTGCCCAGAGGATTGCGAGGACTGCCTCCTGCGATGTTTTTTGGCAAATACCACGGTTCTTTTACCCGGGTAGTAATAGTGAACTCTCCTTCCGGAGTCAGGTGCTTGTTTTTACCTGTACCGACAGGAAATGTATAGACTGATATATCGTTTAAGAAGATGGTTAGCTGGTTGGTTGTCTTATTGATTTCAATATACACCTCGTCTTCAAGGGCGAAGCTGGAAGAAGGAAGCAGACACAAGAAGAGTGCAAAGATAAAGAGAACATAAGGAATGGAGGAAAGCCATCTACGCATGTCGCTTTACCTTCCTTCCGTCAATTTTTCTTCCTTCTTGTTTTATATTCTTCACGTTCCCAGCGTTTCAGGAGTGGATACGGATCATAAGAATACTCGTTTTTGCCGTTATCACGATATACACCATAATGTAGGTGTGGAGGGAATTTTCCTGAAGTTCCAGGTTTACCATACCCGGAACTGCCGACATATCCAATGACATCACCTGGCTGTACTACATCACCTGTCTTAAACTTTTTGTTGAATCCATTAAGATGAGCGTAGTAGTGGTATATCGAATCTACATCGCGAATGCCAATGCGCCAGCCCCCGTATGGGTTCCAGCCCATCGTCTCGATGACGCCGTGCTTGGTTGCTCTCACGGGAGTTCCGTAGCCTGCGAAAATATCGGTACCTTCATGAATGCGCCGTCCACCCCAGCCGCGGGGATCGCCCCATGTGCTGCGATAGCTGTAAGTATAATGGAGTGGAACCGGGAATGCACTTCCGCTTAGATATAAGCGATTATGATGTCGAAAGAGAGAGGCAAGTTCAGAGACAATTTCTACATTCTTGTCCCGTGCATAATAATTCCATAGCGCGATACGAATGTCATCTTCCGTGTAGCCGAATTTACTCACATAGCTAGCCATCGTATATACGACATCAAGGTCGTTGTCCGGTTCTGCCTTGCCGTCCCCATCCCCGTCCTTGCCCAGGCCCCCGAAGAAGGAAATGCTGGCCGGATTCGTATCTTCAGGATTCGGATTAAGGAACCCACTCCATTTTTCTGGTGAGAAGATAATACCTGTTTTACGGACAAGGCTAGCAGAAGCGGATGCATCGCTGTTCTTTTTCGGTTTTTTATGGATATTGCGCTCGTATTGATCTATAGCTGCCAGATAATACCAGGGGGTTCCGGTAATCATTTGCATGTGCTCGAAAAGTGCCTGTCGTTCCCTGGCCAGCATTTCTGCCGTAGATTTTTCGGGAGATGCGGCTCGAATGGGAACGGGAATAAAGATAAGGCTCAAGGCGAGAATAAAAAATAATATTTTATATCTCATAGCGTCCTCCCGTAGTGAAAAGTCTTCGCCGTTAGTGTGTACAGCACCGTAGATTTTATAATGGCAACAGTATCCTCTTTTTACAGCAGCCTACTGAGAGAATGTTTAGAATTGCTTTAGTGTCCACACTTTTTTACAATAGGAGAGAGGAAAAACGATAAAGAATGGAGATGAGCGCTTCATGGCAGAACGCAAGCCGGAGTGGTTGAAAATCAAACTGAATACAGGCGAGAATTTCAAAGAGCTGAAGCGAATGATGCGTGGCAAGACGCTGCATACAGTTTGTGAAGAAGCGCGTTGTCCGAATATATACGAGTGTTGGGCGAACCGAACCGCTACTTTTATGATTCTAGGTGATTTATGTACGCGCGCCTGTAGATTCTGTGCGGTAAAAACTGGCCTTCCAACCGAGCTTGATTTGGCAGAGCCAGAACGTGTGGCAGAAGCGACAGAGCAGATGGGGCTTACACATGTCGTTGTGACTTCTGTGGCACGTGATGATTTGAAGGATGGTGGTGCGCTGGTCTTTGCTGAGACGATTCAGGCGATTCGTAAGCGGACACCCCTGTGCAGTATTGAAGTATTAATCCCGGACTTCCTTGGCAATTGGGATGCTCTAAAGGTTGTAATGGATGCAAAGCCGGATATTCTTAACCATAATATCGAGACCGTAGAACGCTTATCAGATCGGGTTCGTTCGAAAGCGAAATATAACCGTACACTGGAGCTTTTAGCCAAGTCAAAAGAATTTCAGCCAAAGGTTCCGACTAAATCCAGTATTATGATTGGCGTGGGTGAGACGACGGAAGAAATCATTGCGACTATGGATGATTTGCGCCGAGTTGATGTTGATATCTTGACGATTGGACAGTATCTTCAGCCGTCACCAAAACATTTGCCTGTGAAAAAGTTTTATCATCCGGATGAGTTTGCGCAATTGAAGGAAGAAGGACTGAAGCGGGGCTTTAAGCACGTAGAGTCCGGTCCGTTGGTACGCAGCTCTTACCATGCGCATGAGCAGGTAGAATCGGCGGCAAAAGCACTGTAAAGAACGGGGAGTAAGCATAGGATAAGCCCAGACGCATAATGCGTCTGGGCTTAGGTTTGTTATTTCTTTATTTGTTACTTATGCGTTGGATTGGCTTTGCTGCTGCTAGCCTTATTTGATTCGCTGTTCGTCGATAGCTTATGCATGGTATTAGCCTGGTGACCGATTATTTGTTCGAATTGCTGGTCGGTTTTCGTTCCCATTTGCATGGCGTTATTGTGCACTTTGGTAATAACATTTTGATCGTTGGTCGTGTACACTTTATAATAACGCGGAGATACGTTTTCGCAGCCTTTTTGTACTTTTTCCAATACTTTTTGTGCATCAGCAGCACTCATGCCAGATGTATCACATCCGACGAAGATTTGATTGTCTGTTGAAAGCACTGTTGCACGCTTGACACCAGGTACTTGCTTAGCCACACTCGCTACAGCAGAAGCCAGCATCTGACGGTCGACGTAGACGTTCGGCGTAGCTGTATCATAGTTGGCCTGCTTGCCCTGGTATAATGTGCTGTTGTTTGGTGCCGTGCGATTTTGTACGGTCGTTCCGTTATATGTCTGACCGGTGCCGTTTTGGTTGTCGCCCAAGTGAGCGTATCCGATGCTCGGCTGGCTGCTGCGCGTCATTACGTTGGTACCTTGTGCTCCGGGTTTATAGATGGAGTACTGATGCGCATTGTTACCGTAGCCGTTCATACCGTTGGTGCCATACGTTCCAGGTGTACCGTACGTGCCTGTACCGTATGTTCCATTTATGCCGTTGGTGCCATACATGCGTTGTCCATATTGGTTAACACCCAGGTTATTCATTCCTTGATTGTTCATGATTCTGTCCCTTGAATCATACAAAACGCCTGGGCGATGATTCGTTTGGTCTTTGATGATGCCATTACGATATGTGTCGTAGCGGCCATCTCCAACGTTATTATTACCAGTGATACCAAACAGATTGTTATTGCCGTTAGCATTGTTGTAGCCGTTGGCACCAAACAGATTGTTATTGCCGTTAGCGTTGTTGTAGCCATTGGCACCAAACAGATTGTTATTGCCGTTAGCATTGTTGTAGCCATTGGTACCAAACAGATTGTTATTACCAGTAGCATTGTTGTAGCGATGGTATTTATCGTAGCCCGTCACCGTACCGGTCGGGTTATTCGGTCCGATGTTCATTGGACGGTACTCGTTCGTTCTTGTATCATTCGCCGCCGGGGAACAAGCGGTCAGCGAAACGGCGAGACCAACTGCGGAAAGCACTGCGAAGAATTTTTTCATGGTTGCACCTCCTATCCTGTAGGTTGCCCGTGAGGGACGGGAGTTTTCGTGGCAATTTTGTGTGTAGCGTCAGAAATTGTGGTAAAATAGGAGTCGCACGCCACCAAAGGATGCGGTGAGCGGAGAGGGGGCAGCTGAAGTGATACGGGTCCAGGACCAGGTCTACGAATTGATTGAGGAAAATAAAGATGGTTTTATCCAGGAAACATTTAAGGAGCGGTACAGTGATATCTTGTCCAAGTTCGACTATATCGTGGGCGACTGGGGATACGGCCAGCTTCGGTTGAAAGGGTTTTATGAAGATGTAAACCGTAAAGCGCCGTTTGATGCGCGGATTAGCTTTTTTGACGAATATATTATGGAATACTGTAATTTCGGATGCTCATATTTCCTGCTGAAGAAAGTAAAGCAGGCAAATCGGTTGGAAGATACGGAAGAAGCCGAACAATCAGAAGACGGGGATTCGACGGAAAAAACGGAAGAGAAGCCACCGCGGAACAAAGACGGTAAGCGCCGTGACAAACGCCGTTCTCGCTCGCGACGCAGCAAGCCGAAAGAACCGAGAGAAAACAAGGAAACGCAAGTTGCACATACGGAGTAAAATAAAAGAATGAGACCGTGAGCTGTTCGCTGGCCGGGTCTCATTTTTTGTGTTGAATTTCGTTAAGTACCCGCTACAGTCGGTGGACGATGTATTAATCGGAAAGGGCAAGAAAGCTATCTTCCCTGATCCTGGTCTATTCCTGCCCTTATTTCGTTTAGCATCGGTTCTTCATTTTCTTCTGGATTATCATGCGTCGGATGGGCGCCCGGATCTTGGCGGGGTATGCCTTCGTGAAGCGAGCGATATTCGTATGCGAAAGCAGACTGCACTCTTTCTCCTGTATCCCATGATTCTTTGCCGAGGAACGGGTGAGCGAACGCTGCGGTCCCATACGGACCTTCCGGGAATTCTTCTGGATAGCGAGTATGGATAACGCTCTCTTCTGTTTTGAGCGGCCGAAATTGCTCTTCACGCTTATCAGATAGCGGTTTTCTGAATAACAAGAAAAACCCCTCCTTTTATAAATAAAAGATAGGGGTAGTATCCAACTAAAGTGGGAGACTTATACAGAAAGGTTAGATGCTTAAACGAAGGAATTCGCGCAGTTCGTTTGCTTCACCTTCTGTCATGTTGAACGCTTCTTCCAAATATCCCGGTTCGTCCAAATCTTTCTGACCGAGGATTGCCATGCGGTGGGTCAAAATATTAAGCACCAGGCTTTTGCCATAGAAGTTCTGGGTTTGAATAATTGCGATATCATGGCGCGCTTCTTCACCGATGAAGCTGACGTACCTTGTCGTTGTTTCTTCTTTATTGTCGTACAGAAATGTCCAATCTCCGTGTTGTGCCATGTGTCTTCCTCCTGTCGAATGTGCTTGATTCATACATCGGCATTCATTCTTGCATTCCGATCGTATCGTTTGAAAAACTCCTTAGACTTATGCCAAACGTTGCTTGCGCGATAGCTTGGCACCAGCCAAGTTTTCTTTATTTCTGTGGAGCGCGTGGAACGGTGGGCGAAAAAGACCGATAACGTTCGTGAGTTTTTCTTATATGGGCCATTATATGATAACTGAGTCATTGCGGCAACGCAGAAATTCGCAGTTCTGTTTCCCAGACTTTTTGAACATCCTCTTATAATATGTATCTGTGACGAGTCATGGTATACTGTCAAAAGAGGCTGCATTGAACAGGGAGTGAACAAAATGGAAATGGAGAATATCATGCAGGGTGTAACAATTTTCACCCTGTTGGTTTTGACATTTGCGATTACAATTGTCGTATCCAAAAGAAAAAATAAAAAGAATGGGAAATAGGAGTGGAATATACGGATGTACCAGGTCAATGTAGAGAAAATCGAAGAACATTTATCTTATCTTGAACAAGTTCTTGCCGCTGTTACCCCTGTTATAAATACAAAAACAGAGATGCAAGCGGACAGATTAACAGAACTTGCGCTGGAAAGAGCGTTACATATCGCCCTTGAAACGGTGGCTGATGTCGGAAACTATCTGATTGACGGATTCATTATGCGTGATCCGGGTAGCTATGAAGATATCGTGGACATTCTTGAAGATGAAATGGTAATTGGCCAGAAAATGGCGGAAACGTTAAGAATCGTGGTCAACATGCGTAAGAAGCTGATTACACACTATACAGATGTAGATAGTGGTGAGGTGTATACGATGCTTCAGACCCATTTCTCCCACTTACAGCAATTTCCGATAAATGTTCGTGACTATTTGAAACGCGAACTGTACTAATTTAATAACATTGTGATGATAGTTTTTATATTATATTGTATAGAAATTTACTTATTTCATAAAATCGGGTAGAATATAGAGGAGGAAGGTGAAGGAAGATGAACAAAGACAAATCCTCTTCTACGCGCAACCAAATTATGCATATGCTGAAGATGAAAGGCTCGATGACAGTGGGAGATATGGCGCAAGAACTGGGCATTACAGAAATGGCTGTACGTCGTCATCTCAATACGCTGGAACGGGATAATCTGATTCAAGCGCGTTTGCTGCGTCAGGCAATGGGGCGTCCGACCAATATATACTCCCTGTCTGAAGAAGCCGATAATATGTTCCCTAAAAATTACCAGGATCTTACACTGGAATTTCTTAATGACATCGAAGAAATGCAAGGGGCACAGATGGTCGAAGCGCTATTTAAGCTTCGCCAGGAGCGGCAGGAGAATTTGTATCGTGATATTGTGCCTTCCGACAGCGATTTTGAGAAGAAGCTGGAAGCGCTCGTGAAGATGCAGAATGATAAAGGGTATATGGCCGAGTTGAAGAAAGATGAGAAAACCGGTAAATATATTTTCACTGAATCGAACTGTCCGATATCAACCGTCGCTAAGGAGTACACATACGCTTGTAATTGTGAAAAAACGTTGTTTGAGAATGTGCTCGGTGCTAAGGTCGAGCAGGAACAATGCATGGCGACCGGTGGCGATAATTGCGTATATATCATTGATGAAAAAAACGAAGAAAACACTGAGAAAGAGCAGTGATATATTTTAAGGGGAGCAAAGCGGTAACGCCCGCGAGTTTTTCTTACACAAAAAAGAACCGCACGGATTGCGATATTCCGGCGGCTCTTTTTTTACTTTATTGTCGTACTGTAGATGAGGTAACGAGCGCAATGATATCATTAACACTAGCGATTGTACTACGCTTTAAAATAAACTCTTGTCCGATAGACAGAGCCAGCATTTCGCCCTTGGCACGCAGCGCCGGATCTTCGATACTTTCCAGATCAGAGACATGAGCAAGGCCGATGACACGCCGCATCATTTTGCAGCCGGCATATCCTACGGTATCCTGAAGGACGTCTCGCAGATAGGCATCCAGATATCCCGGAGTTTTTGCATATGGCTCCTGTGCCTTCTCTGCCCACAGATTGCGGAACTCCGCTTCGAAAATGTCCCACACTTGTACCACGGTGTCAAGCAAGTACGCTTGATATATTTCCCGTTCCTGCGGCTCAAGGGTATGGCCTTCGTGTGCCGAATAGTTAAGCAGCAGATTAGCAATTAGCGCGCCAATATCAAAGCCCATCGGTCCATAATAGGCGAACTCCGGATCGATGATTTTCGTATCTTCTTCTGTTACCATAATGCTCCCGGTGTGTAAATCCCCATGTAAAAGCGCTTGTCCCCGTGTCATAAAGCCTTCTTTTAGCCGTGCGACTTCAAGCTTCAGTACATTATCCTTCCAAATCCGCTGTACTGTATCGGAAAGAAGCGGATTGTATGCATTGGATGGATCGTCATGGAACGGATAGGTAAAGACGAAGTTCTCTGTAATATTGCACAATTCAGGATTTGTAAAAGAAGCTGCTTTCCGCTTTTTTTCAACAGGCGACAGCGCCAAGTCGGATGTTAGAAATAATGTGCGTGCCAGAAAGGTGCCGATTTGCTTGGCGAAGTTTGGATAGCGTTTTCTTTCTACCAATCCTTTGCGCATAATCTGATATTCGGATAAATCTTCCATCACAATCAATGCCAGCTTGGTATCATGATGATATACCTTTGGGACGGAGCCAGGATACAGTTCATTTTCAAGAATTAGCGCTTCGCTTTCGATACGAGCGCGATCAAGTGTAAGAGGCCAAGAATCACCGATAACGCGGACATACGGCAGTGCTTGCTTAAAGATAATGCTCCTGCCGGATGGTCCTTCATCCTGTATACGAAAGACGAAGTTCAGATTCCCATCACCGATTTCACGGCTGACCAACTGAGCATCTTGTGGAAAAAGGTCCGGGATGCTGCGGGCATATTCCACCGCTTCTTGTTCGCTAAGTGTACGATAAGACATTGTTATACTCCCCTTCTCGTTGGTTTTTCTGTGCATATATTTTATTTAAGTTATATACATGACATATTCTTAATTTGTGCAATATTCCCATCTTTACAGGTATGAATATGAATAATTATATCTTCAACTATTATTTGTGCAACTGTTTTTTCTTTTGGCTAGAGATTAAGAGTGATTGTGGTTATAAAGATACATCATAAATATATTGGATGGTACTTATGACTCGATTGTTATTCATAGATTCAAATTTATGTACTTTTTTGTAAATCTAACGATCTATATACAAATATAGCCAAATGATGTAAAAAGTAATTGTGTCTATCAATACAATTTTCGGACCGGATATTAAGTTGGGAAAACATGTAAATGGAGGGAAGCGAATGAACAATTTTTCTATTAGAAAAACAGCATTTTCTTTGTTTGCGCTTATTGTCTGCCTGAGCGTTTTGCAAAGTCCGATATTGCTAGCATCTGCACAAGCGTCTTCGTCGGCTAAGAGCCAGGCAATCGCCAAGGTGAAAGCAGATTATCAAACGTATGCAGCAAAGGTGAAAGGGGACTATCAACGGTATAAGCAGCAGGCAGAAGGCGATTATCGTCGACTTCAAGCATTGGCCCAGAATGATTATAGACAGCTTATGCAGAAGGCAACTGAGGATTATAGGACGGTACAAAAACAGTACGGTTCCAAAGAGGCGGATGCCTACTACGGGGAAATACATAGAAATGGGCTGGCGCTTGATCAGTATTATGGGGAAATATACAGAAACGGCCTTGCCCTAGATCAATATTACGGCGATATATACAGGAATGGTCTGGCTCTTGACCGTTACTATGGAGAAGTATACAGAAACGGTCTTACACTTGACCGTTACTATGGAGAGGTATACAGAAGTGGTTTAACCCTTGATTATTTTCAACGCCATGGTGGTAGCATAGCGACGTTGCATAAGAATTTTGCGAAAATCAGAGAGAATACCCAGAAAAAGATGAAACAGGCAGAAACCCAAACCACACAGGCGATAAATCAAAAACGGGCACAGACTATTCAAACACTTTGCGTTTCTAAAAAGAACGCAATAAAAACGTTATCCGATACCCGAAAAGAAATAACAGGCACAGGTATTGATTTTGGAACATTCGGAATTGATAGCATGTGCGTAGCTAAACAAGGAAAATAGGTAACTTGATTATCCGGGCTGCTGAAAGTAAAACAAGCTTCCTTTGCCGTAGCTAAAGAAGCTTGTCCACCTCATGATTTTTTTCTCTTATTCGATAACAGAAACGGCAAACAACCGGTCGCCAAAAAACAGGAGCCTACAATCAGCAGGATAATCCAATCACTTAGATTCATAAAAAACATCTCCTTATTTTACATTTTTATACTTATTTAAAAGGAGATAAGTTGCATATTTTTACAGTTTATTTCGTGATTTTAGAATCTTAGTGTATAGGTAATAGCTGTAGCTTTTCTTAATTGTGCCCGTTTTAATTAAGAAGAGTGAAAAAAGTGATTGACACCGGCTTACATTGTGAGTATGATTAGTTTCATTACAATAAAAAATTAAAAAATTCTTATCCAGAGAAGGCGGAGGGATTAGGCCCGATGAAGCCCGGCAACCTGCTTGCATATGCGCAGCAAGGTGCTACTTCCTACAGACACGGTTCTGAAAGATAAGGTGATGAAACGAACGCACAACCTCTTTCAGATACGGAAGAGGTTTTTTGTATTCATATCGTTTTTAAAAATTACATATATTCTCATCAAGAGAAGGCGGAGGGACTGGCCCGATGAAGCCCGGCAACCTGCTTGCGCATGCGCAGGCAAGGTGCTACTTCCTACAGGAGATATCCTGAGAGATGAGAGGCAATGTGATTCGGTAAACCGAAGCGCCTCTCTTTCAGCTGTAAAGAGGGGCGCTTTTCAATTATTAACAAGTATAAAGGGGAGTTTTTACAATGAAAAAGAGAATGCACATCATTTTATCGGCGTTCCTTATTCTGCTGCTTGCGGTTGTGTCAAGTGCATGTGGTACACAGGATACAAACGCAGATGCAGGAGAACAAAAAAGTGAGAAAAAAGAACTTTATTCCGTGGGCCCGCTTGCGGGTAAGCGTGTTGCGCTCGTTATGCAGCTAAACCTCGGAACATTTTCAGCTCAATATATAAGCGGTGTAAAAGAAGAAGTCGGCCGTTTCGGCGGACAGGTAACTGTGTTTGCGGCAGATGGTGATTTGGGTCGCATGACCGCTAATCTGGATGCGGCCATCAATCAAAAGTTCGATGCGATTCTTATTGACCATGGTACGCCGGCAGCACTGCAGAATGGCATTAAAAAGGCTGTATCACAAAACATCCCTGTCGTTGTCTTCGATGCAGATGTAAAGGTTCCAGGTGTTACTGTTCTCCAACAGGGTGACAAGGAGATGGCTACATCAGTTCTTGAAAAGTTGGCGAAAGATAACGGAGGCAAGGCGAACATCGTAAAGATCTGGGTGGCTGGCTTTGCTCCCATGGAACGTCGTCAGGTAGCATACAAAGAATTTTTGAAAAACAATTTAGGCATTAAAGAAGTAGCCGCTTTTGGTTCCGCGACGGCTAATACCGCATTGGATACACAGGCGCAGATGGAAGCCGTATTGAAGAAATATCCGAATAAAGGCGACATTACAGCTGTATTTGCTGCCTGGGACGAATTCGCAAAAGGAGCCACCCGCGCGATTGAACAGGCCGGTCGTACGGAAATTAAAGTATATGGTATTGATATGAGTGATGAAGACTTACAGATGATTCAAAATCCGAAAGGACCGTGGGTAGCATCTGCGGCAGTAGATCCGAAAGATATCGGACGTGTACAGGTACGTTACGCTTATCAGAAGCTTCACGGCGACAAAACGCCGGATAGCGTTGAATTGAAGTCGGTGCTCGTAACACGTGAGGAGCTTCCAGCTGAGAAGGTAACGACTGATACGCTGAATAAGCACATTAAAGATTGGGGCAGCAGCCAGCAAGGTATTGCCGATTGGATGAAAAAATAATCCATTGTCCCACCGGCTAGATAAAGTCGGTGGGATTTTTCTGGATAGGCAGAGGAATGGGGGAGAATCGTATGATACAGCCGACGGCAGTGAAGTTGCACATGCATCATATCAACAAGTCGTTTGCGGGAGTTCATGCACTCAAAGATGTCGATTTCACTGTACAAGGCGGTGAGATTCATGCGTTGCTTGGAGCGAATGGTGCAGGAAAAAGTACCTTAATGAAAATATTGTCTGGAGCATACCAGGCAGATGGCGGAGCCATCCGGATAAACGAACAGACGATTACGATAGAAAGTCCGGCCGATGCCAAAGCAGCGGGGATTCATTGCGTATATCAAGAAGTAGACACTGCACTTGTTCCGTCACTGACTGTATGTGAAAACATCTTGTTAGATCGCAAGCCGAAAGGAAAGGGCTCACGCTGGCTGCGATGGAGTTCAATGTATCAGGAAGCGGAAGCGATCCTGTGCGAGATCGGCTATGAGATACCGGTGCGTGAGAAAGTGGAGAATTTAACGCTATCTGAAAAGCAAATCGTACTTATCGCAAGAGCGGTTTCTCAGCAAGCCAAGTGTGTCATTTTTGACGAGCCGACCGCGCCGTTAAGCCTAGAAGAAGCAGAGCGTTTGTTCCGGGTGATGAATCGTTTGAAAGCAGAGGGTGTGGCCTGCATCTTCATCTCGCACCGCTTGCCGGAAATCATGGCGGTGTGTGACCGAGTTACGGTGATGCGCGATGGATGCCATGTATGGACAAAGAGCACGGAGGAACTTCAAATTTCACATATTGTCGAAGCGATGCTCGGCAAAACCTTTCAGGAAGAATATCCGAAAGCGGAAGCCGCTATCGGGGAAACATTGCTGGAAGTGCGTGGCGTACGACAGGGTACAAAAGTTCGCGGAGTAGACTTCCAGGTGCGTAGTGGGGAAGTGGTCGGTATCGTTGGATTGGTAGGAGCGGGCAAAACAGAATTGTCACGCCTCTTATTCGGCGCCGATGCGATGGAGGAAGGAGAAGTTGTGCTTGGAGGGCAGACGGTGCGGCTGTGTGAGCCGCGGGATGCAGTTCGTGCCGGGATTGTACTTGTGCCGGAAGAGCGGCGCAAGGAGGGAATTCTCGTAGATGAAAGCATTCGTGCTAACCTTACACTCCCTATTCTCAATCGTTTTGCCGCAGGTGGATTTATTCGCCGAAATGAAGAGAAAGAACACGCCCGGCGCATGATTGGTAACCTGGGGGTAAAGACTCCGGATGAAGAAGAGCAGGTCGGATACTTAAGCGGAGGAAACCAGCAAAAAGTCGTCATCGGCAAGTGGCTGGCGACAGAAGCGGATGTATTCTTGTTCGATGAACCGACAAAAGGAGTTGATGTTGGCGCGAAGCGAGATATTTTTACGCTTATTGGAAGGCTCGCACAGGCTGGAAAAGGAATTGTATATCTTTCCTGCGAAATCGCCGAAATTATAGGCGTCTCCGATAGAGTGCTCGTTATGTGCGACGGGCGAATCGTGAGGGAACTGACCGGCAACGAGGTTACATCAGAGAACATCTTATTGTATGCGAGCGGGGGAGAAAGCCATGAAGAAAAATAAAGTGCTCGATTTTTCATATAAGTACGGCGCTATTTTCGTTATTATTGCTGTCATCATATTTTTTAGTATCGTGAATCCCAATTTTTTGACGTACGATAATATTACGGACATTCTGCGCTATATCTCAATCGTGACGCTGGTAGCGATCGGTGTGACATTCTCGCTTATTGTGGATGGATTTGACTTGTCCGTTGGTTCTACCGTATCGTTGACGACGGTTGTGACTGCATCGTTGATGGTATGGTACCAGTTGCCACTTCCTCTGGTCATTCTGATACCGATATTGCTTGGAGCTCTTGTCGGCTTGGCCAATGCATGGCTCATTGTCAAAATCCGTATTCCAGATTTGCTGGCAACACTTAGCATGCTCTACATTGTCGCTGGACTGCACAAGACGTATACACAGGGGTTCTCGATATATAATAACATGCCAATGCCGGATGGAAGCACGGCTAAAGGTGTATTAGGCGAAAGCTTTCTGTGGATTGGTCAGGGTAAGCTGCTTGGGGTTCCTGTACCGGTCATTATTATGCTAGCTGCTGTCATTGCGGTTCACATTTTCCTTACGTATACGCGTGGCGGGCGTCTCCTGTATATTACTGGAGGAAATCAAGAAGCAGCAAGGCTGAGCGGGATTTCCATCTATAAAGTACGCACGATAGCATATGTCCTATCTGGCGTGTTCGCAGCACTAGCCGGGATTATCTTCACAGCGCGTGTTGGTTCCGGACAGGTGGATGCAGGCTTGCCATTACTGATGGAAGCAGTTGCGGCTGCATTTGTTGGCTTCTCTGTGCTTGGGGCAGGTAAACCGAATGTCATCGGTACGTTCCTGGGTGCATTCCTTATTGGTATCCTTGTGAACGGATTGACGATGCTGAATCTTCCTTACTACGCATTTGACATCATTAAAGGTGCAGTATTGGTGTTTGCACTGTCCATGACTTATTTGCATATGCACCGTCGGAAATCATAATGCACGCTTTCTTTGTATGATATGATCAGAATGGATAAAGATCATGATGGGGAGTTAGGAGGCATACGATGGCAGAGCATGCATACAAAGGCTATTTGCTTGATTTAGATGGAACTGTCTACCGGGGAGGCGAGGTAATCCCGGAAGCAGTTGCGTTTGTTGAAACATTGAAAAAGAAAGGCATACCTTATCAGTATGTGACGAACAATTCATCACTCACACCGGAACAACTGGCGGAGAAGCTACAAAAGATGGGTCTAGAAGCAGTACCGGAGGATTTCTTCACTTCCAGTATGGCGGTAGCCGAAACCATTGAGAAAAGGGAGCAGAAAGAAACGACGACGGATGTGGTAAGAGTACTGGCGATCGGGGAGAGAGGGTTAAAGACAGCACTTTCCGAGGCGGGATATGAACTCGTAGAAAAAGCCCCGGCTTCGTATGTTGTAGTTGGTATTGACCGTGAGTTCAGCTATGAGAAAATGAAGCAAGCGACGCTTGCCATATACGGAGGCGCAAAATTTCTATCTACGAACTGTGACCGGGCCATTCCTACAGAAGAGGGGTTGGTGCCTGGTAATGGTTCGCTTACCGCTTCCATCGCATACGCAACACGGACGGAGCCGTTGTATGTCGGAAAGCCGGAACAAGCTATTATTGCACTTGCGCTTGAGAAGCTTGGCCTCCGCGCGGATGAAGTGCTGCTTATCGGCGATAATCTGGAGACTGATATCGCTGCCGGCGGGTGCAGCGGCGTCGATACGCTGCTAGTCTACAGTGGTTTCAGCCGGGAAACCGACCTCGAAAGGGCGGAAGTACAGCCGACATATACGGCGTCTAGCCTAGCGGATTGGAAGATATAACACAAAAAGACTGTCAGGAAGAGCCATTTTCCTGACAGTCTTTTTGATGGATAAGAAAGCAGCCATTTGGCTTCTTTGTGGAAAAAGGACGAGTGGCAATGAGTGCGAGTTTTATTTCGTGCCGAAATGGCTATGTGCCAGACGGCTGGAGGCTGCCGCCGCAATGGCGCCTACGATATCGTCGAGAAAGGTGTGTACAGCACCTTCGTTTCCTTCCTTTTGATTCAGAACCTTTAAAATACCAGGTTTGACCTTATCTACATAGCCATAATTCGTAAATCCGATACTTCCATATACATTGACAATGGATAGAGCCAGAACTTCATCGATGCCGTAAAGCCCTTCATCCTGTACCATCATCTCCTGCAAAGGCTCGATTAGCATGCCTTTCTCGGCCAGGATATCGAGCTGGATGCCGGTGATAATTGCATTTTGAATTTCACGTTTTTCCAATACTTTTTTGATGTTATGCATGCAAGTTTCTGTAGCCAGATCGGAAAAGTATGGCTTTTGCAAGTACATGACAAGCTCCACAAGGTGATCCATAGTGACGCCGCGCTCTTTCAATAAACGGTAGGCGGTTTCTCGAACCTTCTCGTCTCGAACAGCATAATTCATATTGCTCATTAGCTTCGCATCCTTTTACGGAGTATTGTCATTACTGTTCCCGCTCTAGTTTGTATTTATTAAGTACGTCTTTGCCGCCGGTGACTTCCAGGACCGTTCCGGTAATGAAATCAGAAGCTTCACTACAGAAAAAATTGATGGCTCTTGCAATATCTTCTCCAGTGCCGGGACGTCCTACAGGCGTATCTGGATCGTATAAGGAATGGACATCGGCAATATGCTTTTCTTTATCTTCTCCCACAATGTCTCCGGGACAAACCATGTTAGCGGTAATGCCATGTTCGGCTTCTTCAAGGGCAATGGTGCGAGTCAATGAGACGAGTCCGGTTTTAGCGGCGGCAAACGCCGAGCGGTACATCCAGCCAGGGGCTGTTTGCGCCTTTTCGAAACCAACTGTGACAATACGTCCCTGTCTTTGTTTGCGCATATGCGGAATGGCGGCTTTACATAAGTAGAAAGCACTGGAAAGATTGCCTCCGATCATGCGGTCCCATTCTTCGAACGTATAGTCTGCCAGTTTTTTTCGCTCTTTTATGTAAGGGCCGGCGTTCAAAATCAGAATATCAAGTCGTCCCCAGGAGGAGGCGACTGTCTCGATAATCGCTTCCGCATCCATGGGACGACTGACATCTCCTTGCAACGGCAGTACATTCACTCCGTATTGTCGGACAAGTTCTTGCTGCAACTTGTCTGCATCGCTTTTGCTTGTTCGGTAATTGAGCGCAATATCGATGCCTTGGGCAGCGAGTTCATGGGCGATACGGACGCCAAGTCCTTTTGCACTTCCTGTAATCAGAGCCGTACGATTGCGTTTCAAAAAACCATCCCTTCCTGCTTGGAATGTTTGATTAGCCTTTATTTAATTGTATATTAAGGTTATTAACGAAAGAAAGTATTGAAAGTCGGAAAGTGTGGTGTAAGGGAATGATATATTATTTTTATGACCCGCAAGGACAATTTATTTCTCTAACATTTGAGCGTAGCCGATTCCTACCAAATGCAAAACATGTGCTTGTGTGGGCATTTGCAGATGAAGAAGAACAAGAGATTGTACTGACGCGTCACAGAAAAAGAGGGTGGGAAGTGCCGGGTGGCAAAGTGGAACCGGGAGAGAAGCCGGAAGAAGCAGCGCACCGGGAGTTGTTTGAAGAAACGGGTGTGAAAGCAGGGAAGTTAGAGTGGATAGGGCAGTATGTAATTGATAGCGGATCGGGCGAAGAACAGGCGGTGAAAAATATTTATGTTGGAAAAGTAGTGAAGTGGGAACGAATTCCCACCGGTTTTGAAACACTGGAGCGTGGAGTGTTTCCCGTGTCACTTTCGCGCTTTGCCCCCGGAATGAGTCCCTTTATCCAGGACAATATTTTTCCGCTTTGCCAGGCTTACTTAGCGGAGCGGAGAGGGTAAGTACAGCATGCAGTCCATAGAGAAAGCGGACATCCGAATACGGGCGTCCGCTTTTTTCTGTTTCGTGTAAAACGGCTAAACATGCAATGCATGTCGGCCTTTTCGCCGGGCGACTACTTGTTCCCGAAGGTGTTCACGGTGTTCGATGCAATGCATCCTCCAAGCGTACCAGCCTGTAAGCACAAGCACGAGCAGCGAACCGAGCACGACGCCATTCCATCCCGCCCACTTGTAGAAAAAGCCGAGGAAGAAGCTTCCCATGCTACCGCCCAGATAATACGACAATAAATATAGACTGGAGGCACTCGCTTTGGCGAATGTAGCATGACGGCTCACCCATGAGCTGGCTGCAGAGTGTGCAAAAAAGAAGCCGAAACTTGTTAGTAGTAAACCTGCACCAACCATCCATAAGCTATGCATTAACGTAGCGAGAGTGCCAAGTGCCATGAGGGCGATACCGATTCCAACACACCATGCCTGTGGAATGAAGCGTGCCGCCCGACCGGATAATGTAGAACTTACAGTACCGGCTAGATATGTGAGAAACAGCATACTAACGACAGAGGTAGGCAAGTTATAAGGTTTTCCTTGAAGCAAATACGTAATGTAATTGTATTCCCCTATGAATACGAAGAACAACAGCCCCCCGATTAGATACGCGTAAAGCAGTGTACGGTTTTTCAAATGGCGGTAGAAGTTGCTGGTGGCTGTTTTCCAGTCAAGCGGCTTCGGCTCAAAATGTTTCGAGCGTGGTAGCAGCCAGGTGAAGGCGATGAGGCATAGTAGGCTGATGCCTCCCATGATAATGAACGCGCCATGCCAACCGATCCAATCGGTGGCGAATCCACTGATGAGACGACCGGATAAGCCGCCTATCGTATTGCCGCTAATATAGATGCCGATCGCGACAGTGAGCGCCTTGGAGCTGAACTCTTCGCCAATATAAGCGACGGCAATCGCCGGGAGCCCGGCCAAGAAAAATCCCTGCAATATACGAAGGACAAGAAGTGTCTTGAATCCTGGGACCCATGCGATGAACGCTGTCAAAATCGTTACGCATAACATGGTAATAAACATAATGTTTTTCCGACCGATTGCATCAGATAAAGGGCCGTATAATAAAAGGGAAATTGCTAATGTGAAAATCGTTAACGACACCGATAGGCTCGATATAATTGGGGAGAGATGGAATTCCTCTGTAAATACCGGCAGCAATGGCTGTGGAAAATAAATGTTGGCAAATACAAGAAACGATGCAATGCTGAGCGCCAATGACGCTCTCCAAAAAGGTTTTGTGCCCGCTTCAATCACCTGAATCATCTTCTTTCTGCGTGATAAAGTTTTCTTGCTTTTATCGTAGCATGCAGTTATAAATGAATAAAATATATTATTTTCATCATTATAATAACTATTAGTTATGGAGATGCGATATGGATATTCGACAATTGGAGTTTTTCGCAGAGGTAGCTAGACATAAAAGTTTTACGAAGGCTGCAGAACAATTGTTGGTAGCGCAACCGGCGATTAGTAAAAGCATCAAAAAGCTTGAGGAGGAAGTAGGGCTTATCCTATTTAACCGTTCAGAGCGTAAAGTTTCGTTAACGGCGGAAGGAGAGGCGCTATTGAAGCACGCGGAATCAATACTCGATCAACTGGCCCACGCGAAGGCGGAGATGGAAGAATTGAGCGGCTTAAAAAAGGGTGAGGTTCGCATCGGTTTGCCGTCGATGGTTGGCTCCTATTATTTTCCAGGTTTGATTATTGATTTTAAAAAGAAGTACCCCGATTTGCAGATTACGGTATATGAACAAGGCACGGTGAAAATCCGGCAGATGCTTATAGATGGAGAAATCGACATGGGGGTCGTGCTAGAGGATGATGTGGAGGATGGAGTGGAGGTCTTACCGTTTCTTAAAGAAGAGATGGTCGTGTGTGTACCTGATTCTCATCCGTTTGCCGGACGGAGTGCCGTATCGTATGAAGAGTTGACGCAAGAATCGCTTGTATTGTTTAAGGAAGGCTATTTTCAACGGGAAATTACTGCTCGAGCAAGCAGGATGTCGGGATTGCCGTTGAACGTTACATTCGAGACGAACCAGATTTCGCTAATTAAGTCGTTGGTCGCCAAACAGCTCGGAGTAACGCTTTTTTTGCGTATGGTTATCGTGGATGATACGCATCTTGTACCTGTCTCCCTTGATCCTCCGGTATATTTGAAGCTTGGTATAGCATGGAATAAAAACGCTTATTTGTCTAAGGCGAACCAGGCGTTTTTATCTTTCATGATGGATAGAATGGATTCGTGAAAAGTTAGCATACAAAAACCGGAAGCCTAAGGGCTTCCGGTTTTATTGTGAATTAGAATACTTGTTGTACTTCGGTAATGCCTTCAACTTCTTCGATAAGGGCGCGCTCAATACCCGCTTTCAGCGTAATTGTTGAGCTTGGGCAGCTACCGCATGCACCGTGCAGGCGAAGCTGAACCACGCCTTCATCTGTTACGTCAACTAGTTCGCAATCTCCACCGTCGCGTTGCAGGAACGGACGCAGTTTATCTAAAACCTCTTGGACTTCTTCCAATTTTTTTGTGTCTGCCATAAGGTTCATTCACTCCTTTCGAACATACTAATATTATATTACCCTTTTGTTGAGAAATCTATGGTTTTTACCAGTTTGTATGTTTTGGAGTGTTTTATAACCTTAAAAATAAAGTGGTTTACTTGGTTATAATACTCCTATAAAATGTGTTATAATATGATGGCTCATAAGACATATTCATTCTGCGTCGAAAGGAAGAACGTTATGCAGGTTTATAACAATATAAAAGAACTCATTGGCAATACGCCCATCGTAGAGATTACTTCTTTTGATTTGCCGAAGGGCGTACGTTTATTCGCGAAGTTAGAATACTTAAATCCCGGTGGTAGCGTCAAAGATCGCTTGGGAATCGAACTCATCCGCGATGCGGAAGAGCGCGGCGTACTAAAGCCGGGCGGCACGATTATCGAACCGACAGCTGGTAATACGGGAATTGGGATAGCGTTGGCTGCGGTAGGTACGGGATACCGGGTTATTTTTGTCGTGCCCGAAAAATTCTCGCTTGAGAAGCAGGATCTCATGCGAGCACTTGGTGCTGAAGTAGTAAATACACCAACCGAGAAGGGGATTAAAGGCGCCATTGAGAAAGCAAAGCAGCTTGAGCAGGAAATTGAAGGCTCTTTCTGCCCGCAGCAGTTTGGTAATCCGGCTAATCCGGCCGCACATTATAAGACGACCGGTCCAGAAATCTGGAGCCAGATGGACGGGAAGGTAGATGTATTTGTGGCAGGAGCCGGTTCAGGTGGTACGTTTATGGGAGCGGCTCGTTATCTGAAAGAGCAGAACCCGAATATCAAGACCGTTATTGTTGAACCGGAAGGATCGATTTTAAATGGGGGCGAACCGGGCCCGCATAAAACGGAAGGTATCGGGATGGAATTTCTGCCAGAGTTTATGGATCCAAGCTACTTCAATGCTATTCATACAATAGATGATGTAGACTCGTTCCACTGGGTGAAAGAACTGGCTGCAAAAGAAGGTATGCTGGTAGGCAGCTCCGCTGGTGCTGCGATGCACGCTGCAATGAAAGAAGCACAACAGGCAAAACCGGGAACTAACATTGTCACTCTTTTTGCTGATGGCAGTGAGCGGTATCTTAGCAAGAAAATTTATCAGGGAGGGATATAAGCGATGAGAATGAAAACAAAGCTAATTCATGGTGGAGTAGATGGCGATCCGTTAACAGGTGCCGTAAACGTTCCAATTTATCAGGTCAGCACGTATAAACAGGAAGGTGTAGGTAAGCACAAAGGATACGAATATTCCCGAACAGGCAATCCGACTCGCCACGCGGTGGAGGAGTACATTGCCGACATTGAGGGTGGTGTACGTGGTTTTGCATTTGCTTCTGGGATGGCTGCGTTGTCCACTATTGTCATGATGTTTGATGCGGGCGATCATTTCGTCGTAGGCGATGATGTGTATGGTGGTACGTATCGAGTGCTAAACAAGGTATTTAACCGTTTTGGCGTGGAAGTGACATTTGTGAACACCGGAGATGTTGAAGCGATTGCTGCCGCTATCCGACCGAACACGAAAGCAGTCATGCTGGAGTCGCCGAGCAATCCTTTGTTAAAAGTTACAGATATTGCCGCAGTAGCAGAAATAACAAAAGAAAAAGGGCTTCTGCTCGTTGTTGATAATACATTCATGACACCATACTGGCAAAATCCGCTGGAATTAGGCGCGGATATCGTGTTCCATAGCGCGACAAAATATCTAGGCGGGCACAGTGACGTAGTAGCGGGCCTCGTCATTGTAAAAGACGAAGAATTAGGCGAGCGTATGCATTTCGTACAAAACTCCGTAGGAGCAGTGCTCGGACCACAGGATTCATATTATCTTCTGCGCGGTATGAAGACGTTGGGAATCCGGATGGAGGAGCATGAAGCTAATACTAAGCGTATTGCGGAATGGCTTTCCCGTCGTGAAGATATTGAAAAAGTATATTATCCGGGCCTTACAAATCATCCCGGACATGATATTGCGGCCAAGCAAGCACGCGGCTTCGGCGGTATGATTTCATTTGACGTCGGAAGCCGGGAGCGTGCAGAACAAGTATTGTCACGGGCCAAAATTTTTACACTTGCTGAAAGCCTGGGTGCGGTAGAGAGCTTAATATCTGTTCCGGCGCAGATGACACATGCGTCCATTCCTGCCGAACGCCGCGCGGAACTTGGCATTACGGATGGTCTTATTCGCATCTCTGTAGGTATCGAAGATGTAGAGGATTTGATTGAGGAACTGGAACAGGCTCTCGCATAAGGGGATGTAAGCATGGAGATTTTAGTTTTCGGAGCGGAGCAGTTGTGTGCAAGCTGTGTAAATCTTCCGTCCGCCAAGGACACAGCAGAATGGCTGGAAGCGGCCCTTACGAGAAAATACGGTGCCCATATCGCTGTTCGCTATATTGATATTGATAGCCCGCTCGAAGGGATAGAGGCGGATTTTGCGGCTCGTATCCATGCTGAAGAATTCTGGTATCCGCTCGTTGTATTAAATGGTGAAGTGATCGGAGAAGGAAACCCTAAGCTTAAGGATATCCAACAGGCGATTGAAAACATAAAGTTAGGATGATTCATCATGCGACCTATGGTTGAGTTTTGCGTGAGCAATTTGTCGCTCGGCTCTGAAACGGTGAAGAAAATTCTAGAAGAAGAAAACGAAGTCGATGTACTGGAATATGGTTGCCTTGGAAACTGTGGCCAATGCTTCGTTCAGCCGTATGCGCTGGTAAACGGCAGGCTAATTGTTGGCGAAGATGCACAGGATTTGCTTACGGCAATCAGAACATATATTGAAAAAGTCAGAGCTGAAGACGAAGCTTGGCGTGAGCTTGGTTTTTAGGCATGATTGACCGGAATGGGAGAAAAGTATGAAAAGTAATACTTTCGTCACCTTCCGGTCATTTTTTTATGTCTGATATGTGAATTTATTCACAATTAAAGGCGGAATAACAGGAAAAGTTGTACAATACAGGTGAGGCTGGTTAAACCACCCAAGAAATCGACAACAGGCGAGTTTCTGAGAAGGAGAGGAATAGTTATGGTAGTCGGATGGCTTAGAGAAAGTAAGTTATCTGCAGGCATATTGATGGTGCTGCGTGTATGGCTGGGTTATACATGGGTGACCTCGGGCTGGGGGAAGATTACAGGCGGCTTCAAAAGTGAAGGATTTCTGAAAGGTGCCCTAGGAAAAGCAACAGGTGATCATCCAGCTGTACAGAGCTGGTGGGCAAATTTTATTGAAGGATTCGCGCTTCCAAGTTCCACATGGTTTGATATTCTAATTCCTTGGGGAGAATTTCTTGTAGGAATTGCACTGATTGCAGGAATATTCACTACGTTTGCGGGTCTGATGGGGATTACGATGAATTTCGCCTTTCTGTTTAGCGGAACGACAAGTATCAATCCTCAGATGGTTCTGTTCACTATTTTCTTGCTAGTAGCCGGGCGTAATGCAGGGCGTTATGGCCTGGATGTTTATATACTTCCTTTGTTAGATAAATGGTTTCATCGCGAACATCAAATAGCCGTTTATAACGGCAAGAATAGAGCCTCATAAACGAAGCAGACCTGGCTGTATTGCTTGGAGAATAATGAAAACACCAGCAAATAATGAAACGTTTGCTGGTGTTTTGTTTTTTTATTCAATTAGTATTCTTTTATAATATTATAGAATGTATCACGTTCAATTGGCTGTTTGCCGGCACCTTTGACAAGCCAAATCAATTCATCACGCGTTAGCGCAGATTGGGTCAGCGCGCCCGCTGCATGACTGATACGTTCTTCAACCAGTGTACCGTGCACATCGGATGAACCGAAAGAAAGTGCCATCTGGGTTAGTTGTGTGCCGATATTAATGAAATAGGCTTTAATATGCGGGAAGTTGTCGAGCATTAGGCGGCTAATTGCCATTGTTTTCATATCGTCAAATGCGGATGTACGGCGTTTAATTGAAGCGGTCGCTTTTTTAGGTTGAACCGCGAGCGGGATGAACACCATAAATCCGTTCGTTTCGTCCTGTAGCTCACGCAGGCGAATCATATGGATAAGGCGCTCTTCCAGCTTTTCGATTGAGCCGTACAGCATGGTCGCATGCGTTTTCAAGCCGAGCTTATGCGCGATGCGGTGTACGTTCAACCATTCATCTGTGCTCGCTTTTTCCGGACTCATCTTCAGGCGGTAATCTTCTGTTAGAATTTCTGCGCCGCCGCCCGGAAGCGTACCAAGGCCGGCCTTGATTAATTCTTTCAGCACTTCTTCTTCAGTCATGCCTGTCATCTGAGCGAAGAATACGATTTCCGCACCTGTATACGCTTTGATTGTAACGTCTGGGTAGTGCTTTTTCAACGTACGGACGGTGTCAAGGTAATAATCGAACGATACGGTATGGTTATGACCGCCAACGATATGGAATTCACGCATGGAAGGAGTATAGCCCTTCGCGACGTAGGCAAGCAATTCTTCTTCATTCATTGTGTAGGCGCCTTCTTCGCCCGGATCACGGCGGAAACCACAGAACTTGCAGTGGGCTTCACACACATTAGTAGGATTGATGTACATGTTCTCGATAAAATATACATTGTTTCCGTTTTTACGCAGATTGACCTGGTTTGCCATTTGTCCAATGGTCATCAAATCATTGGAATTGTATAGTGCTAAGCCGTCTTCAAGCGTCAGGCGTTCGCCGGCTTCCACTTTTTCGATAATTGGCAGTAGCGCTTCATCCTGAACGAATGGTTTAGTAAATACACTCATGTTTTTTCCCCCTCAGGTAAGACTAATACAACACACGCAATACGTTATACAAAGTGTCACGTTTGACTGGTGCATGGCCAGCATATTCAAATTGCTATGGTTGTGAATACTTGCACATAGATGCCCAAAATTACTCTGAATGCGTATAATTTTTAGAGTATCTGATTACAAAATCATTCTTTCATTATAGAATTAATTTATGAATCCAACAAGATGTGGATGCTGCCAACTCTTACTTTATATAAGTAAACATTTTTGTATAGTAATATGAGTAACCTTGAGTCAAACAGAAATTTCTAGTATACTTTAATAGTAGAGCGGATTGCATATTACAATCCGATAAGGAGGGAACTCACAATGATTAACCTTACGGAAAATGCGAGCAAGAAGATTAAAGAAATGATTGCCAGTGAGGATAACGATAAACTATTTCTGCGTCTTGGTGTAAGACCGGGTGGCTGCAGTGGTTTTTCATACGGTATGGGTTTTGATGATGAAGAGCAAGAAGGCGACGTATTGTTTGAAGCTCATGGTGTAAAACTTGTTGTTAACAAAGATGATATCCGTTTCCTAGATGGTGTGAATATTGATTTTAAGGAATCAATGATGGGCGGCGGGTTCACGATTGATAATCCGAATGCGGTAGCGTCCTGCGGCTGTGGCTCTTCGTTCCGTACGAAGGAAGAAGCCGGTACACCAAGTGATTGCTAATTTGTACACAAGCACCTTTTGACGTATTTTCAGATACGTTGAGAGGTGCTTTTTTTTGGTGCGAATGAACAAGTATGATTTGTTTTAATACTCCATAGAAGACTAGGTTTAACATACCGAAAAGGGTGGTTGGAAATAAGCAGAGGGGTGATTTTTCATGGCATCCATGACGAAAAACTACACTTTATATTACGGTTTGCCTACTGTAGTTACAATCATTCTGCTTATTGCAGGAATAGCAGGCTAAACCTGCTTAAAAAGCTGAAAATAGTGGGTTTGAAGTAAACCTGACATTGTGTGCCTAAAACCTCCCAGTAAATAAGGGAGGTTTCTTCACAAATATTTCAAGAAAATTTGTCAAAACGATCCTTAAATTGGGAATATTTAATTTATAATAAAAATAAGGGGGCGGTAGAGATGAAGAGTATGATACATACTCATGCATTGGAAGTTGATGAGGCGGGGCACATCATACAGCCCGCTGATGTAGAAGCCGAACTGGAAGCTTGCACATTGGAAGTGGAAATAGAGCAAGGGGAATTGGCCGTGTGGCTCGTTCCACGTTAAAGCATTTTGCGGCGCCCTCCCGAACTTGGTATCGGGAGGGCGTTTGTTGTTATATGTAGAATGTCATCGGCTTTTTTTCGTCTTTATAATGCTGAATCCGCTGTTCGCGATTACCAGTATGAAATTCGAACAGGTGACCATCTGGGTCAGTAAAGTAAACGGATTGCGCCTCTGCCTTATCGCGGGAACGTCCTTCGCGAATTGTAACTCCTAACTTTTGCAAGCGTTGGACATAGACAGGGAAATCTTGTTCATCGACTGTAAAAGCGATATGAGTATAGGAGTGTGTAATTTCGGTCCGCGGAATATCCTCTTGAACATTTAACGCTAACCATATACCCTGCAAATCGAAATAGGCCATCCTCTCTCCCTGAACAAGAAGTGTTCCTTCTAGTACATCACGGTAAAAAGCGATGGACGCTTCAAGATTAACTACAGAAAAAGTAAGATGGTTGATTCCTTGAATTTTCAAAAACAATCACCCTTTCCCATGTATACTATTTAGCTTACACATAATTAAAAGTTGTGTATATGCCGCTTTTCATAGCAGAACTGCAGAGGGAGCGGTCGGAAAAAGACACGTTTGCCTTTTTTCTGCTGGAGCGCAGGGCGCATCCAACTTCTTCTTTTTCTGAATCTCCTCCTTCCAACCACGTTACCCTGTCAAACTATCAAGCGTAATTTATATATATACTTAGTGAATATATCTTCTGTGAGAATTGTAGGAATTATCTTTCTATTTGTTTGAATATAAGGATTTTGGGGAAGTGAGAAACCGTATGATGATTCTGTTGGGGAAGGAGAGATACATATGAAGAAATTTATGGCAGGCGTTGTAGCAGGTGTAGTGCTCTCAAGTGGGATGGCGTATGCAGCATCAATTACGGTGAATATCGCACCCTTTACATTGTTTGCGGACGGTGAAGAGAAGACATTTGGTAAAGATGAGGTACTTGTTCATAATGGCAGGGCCTATGTTCCTGTACGGGCCTATGCTGAAACGTTCCAGCATAAAGTATATTGGGACGGTACGAATGCGTCTATCTCTATTAATAAACCCTATATTCACATGGTGAATGCGCAAGGTGAAGAAATTGGCCATGCCATACTGACGGAGGAATCCGGTGGAGTAAAGGTTGCTATTGAGGTTCACGATTTGAAGCCGGGTAAGCATGGGTTCCATGTACATGAAAAGATGTTCGTGAAAAATGACTTTAAATCTGCAGGGGGGCATTTTAACCCGGACGGCAAAAAGCACGGGATGGAGAACCCAGAAGGACACCATGTCGGTGATATGCAGAATCTCGAAGTAAAAGAAGACGGCACGGCGAAGGCGGAATTTATGCTTGAGAGAGCCAGCCTAAAACAAGGAGATGTACATTCCCTGCTAGGAAAATCGATCATTATCCATGAAGGTGAAGACGATTTGAAATCAGATCCGGCAGGCAATTCCGGTGATCGTGTAGCGGGAGGCAATATTCCGCAGTAGAATAGCTAAAAGTAACAACTTGGATAAATAGACCAGAGAAGGGGTATGTTAAAAAGTGGAACCTATACCTTACAGATAAAACTCAACCAACATAGGAGGAAGAAAAATGAAGAAATTAGTATACGGTACCGTATCAGGCGTTATTCTCGCTGCCGGTCTCGCATACGGAACTTCAGAACGTACACCCGCTACCGCTTCTCCAGTTTCCGAATCCATACAAATGCAGGAACAAACAAAAACCAAGCCAGTGCCGATTGGTGAGCATGTGTTGCCTCCACTTCCATACGCATATAATGCGCTGGAGCCGTACATTGATGAGAAGACGATGCGTTTGCACCATGATATTCACCATAAGGCATACGTAGACGGGCTGAATAAGGCGGAGAAGGAAATGCAGAAAGCACGCCAAACGGGCAATTATGAGCTTATCAAGCATTGGGAAAGAGAAGCTGCTTTTAACGGTTCTGGCGATTATCTGCATACGATTTTCTGGAATAATATGAAGCCCCAAGGAGGTGGCCAGGCGACAGGCGTTATTGCAGAAGAGATTGCCAAATCATTTGGTAGCTTTGATGCATTCAAGGCGCATTTTTCCGCGGCAGCCGAAAAGGTAGAAGGCTCTGGATGGGCTATGCTTGTATGGAGTCCACAGGCAGGACATTTGGAGATTCTACAGGCGGAGAAACATCAGAATCTAACGCAGCAGGGTGTAATTCCTCTGCTTGTATTGGATGTATGGGAGCATGCTTATTATTTGAAATATAACAACAAGCGTGGGGAGTACATAAAGGCCTGGTGGAACGTCGTAAATTGGGATGATGTTAATAAACGGTATGCAGAGGCTAAAAAATAAAAGAGGAAAAGTAGCACCCGAGCAAAATTGTTCGGGTGCTTTTGTTTATATAAAGTAAAACCTCCATCAGTGGGGGCGCTTATTGCCCGTTGGACCAGGATAAACAAATTAGGGTGAGGCCACTTCTTCTACACCTTGTGTCGTCTGAAGGCCGCAATGCGGACAGCTGAAAATATGCATGCATTCCCCAGCAGCCTGATCCATATAACCGTTCGTCATTTCCGTATCTCCCCATTCTTCATAAGGACTGTATGGACCGTAAAATGTCTCTAATTTGCCCGCATCTTCCATTTGATGTTGGCAGGAAGGACAGGCGTAATGCATATGCTCCAGCCCATTACAAATTGGACAGATGGACATCGCTAATCCTCCCTTTGGCTAATTTCTCCGGTTTAGCAGATTGGTGTAGAAGGCATAGCTGGCCAGAACACCAAAGGAGAGGATGGCACCCAGAAAACCGGCTGTCCGATCATTGCTTCCATAGTACAGCGTAAGTGGAACGCCGATAGTTAGACCGATGACTACAAGCATATACAACGTATAAATCGTGCTTCGCGCCATAAATATCACACCCCTTTTGCTTAGGGTCCACACTGCTGACGGGCAGTATACATGGAAACACAAGAAAAAAACCCGCAGGTGCGGGCTTTTTGAGGAATAGATTACATTTTCATACTAGAGCTGTGTGTCGGTTGGACTCTTGCACCCGGATCCATGTAAGATTTGGCATTGTTGACGGCAGTTGGTGCTTCCCCGAAACCGACAGCAATAAGTTTAATTTTACCTGGATAGGTTGTTACATCACCTGCAGCATAAATGCCTGGAATATTTGTCTCCATTTTGGAATTTACCACAATGGAGCCTTTTTCGAATTCCAATCCCCAATCTTTGATTGGGCCAAGAGAAGATACGAAACCAAAATTTACGATAACAGCATCGACTTCTTCTGTAACGAGTTCTTCCGTTTTGCTGTTGCGGAGGACTACTTTTTCGATCGTATCTTCCCCTTCAAGCGCATGAGGCTCGAACGGCGTCAGTACATTAACTTTTGATTTCATCAAATTCTCTACACTGTGTTCATGTGCACGAAACTTATCACGGCGATGAACAATCGTGACTTTTTCGGCAATTGGCTCGAGCATGAGTGCCCAGTCAACTGCGGAATCACCACCGCCGAATACGACTACCTTTTGACCTGCAAATTTATTTAAATCATCGACAAAGTAATGAAGGTTTGCTTTTTCATATTTCTCCGCGTCTGCAAGCTCCAGTCTGCGAGGTTCAAAAGCGCCTACACCAGCGGTGATGATGGCAGTGCGGGAGTAGTGAACCCCTTTGTCTGTCGTAATCTCGAAGATGTCTTCTTTCTTTACTACATTCATTACTTTTTCTTCAAGGCAGATTTCTGTCTCGAAATGAGCTACTTGCTCTTTGAGGCGATCGATTAATTCCTGTGCACGGATTTTCGGGAAGCCTGCTACATCATAAATGAACTTCTCCGGATATAGCGCGGAAAGCTGTCCGCCGAGTTGTGGCATACTTTCAATTATTTTGCAGCTCGATTGCCGCATCCCCGCGTAAAATGCAGTGAATAGGCCGGCTGGACCTCCGCCAATGACCGTAATTTCATACACCTTCTCATCCCTTGTCAGGCTCATTTTTCTACACCTCCGGAAATATAGGTAACACAATGATTTCTTTACCTAATTATAACGGGGGGCAAAAATATTGGGAAGAAAAATAATAGAGGGAAAAATTAAAAAATGCGAATATTTTGTAGTTGACGAAACGTAAATATTCGTTTTACAATCAAACACGTAAGTCAGTACATATTGTGCATATTTTCACTTGAAAAAAGGTAAAAACCGCTTTATGATAAAAGTGTGAACAAATTTGTAATAGTTAGTGACGAAAAAACGCATGGATCACTTTTTAGAGGATAACATAGTGAAAAAAAGTACAATGCGTTGTGAATGATAAATCAAAGGAAAATGGAAGTGAAAAAAATGAGTACACCGAAAATTTTAATTTTGGGCGCCGGATACGGTGGTTTGATGACAGCTGTTCGCCTGCAAAAACAATTGAACTACAATGAGGCAGAAATTACGCTCGTGAATAAGCATGATTATCATTATTTCACGACTTGGCTGCATGAGCCAGCAGCTGGCACAAAAGATCCGGATCAATGCCGTGTAGAAATCGTGGATTTGCTGGACACAAGCAAAGTGAAGTTCGTAAAAGGAACTGTAACGGAAATCAAACGCGAAGAAAAGAACGTACTGCTTCAATCTGGCGAGAGCCTCTCTTACGATTATCTCGTTATCGGTCTTGGCAGCGAGCCAGAAACATTCGGTATCCAAGGGCTGAAAGAGCATGCATTCAGCATCCGTAGCATTAACAGCGTACGCGAAATCCGCGAGCATATTGAATATTGCTTCGCAAAATACAAAATGGAAAAACGTCCAGAACTGCTGACATTCATCGTTGGTGGCGCAGGCTTTACAGGCATCGAGTTCGTAGGCGAATTGTCCGATCGTGTACCTGAGCTTTGCAAAGAGTTCGACGTAGATCCGTCCGTAGTGAAAATCTACAATATTGAAGCTGCTCCGACAGTATTGCCTGGCTTTGATCCTGAATTGGTCAATTACGCTATGGAAGTTTTGTCTCGTAAAGGCGTTACGTTCAAAATCAGCACACCGATTAAAGAGTGCACTCCGGAAGGTGTGGTACTTGCTGACGGCGAAGAAATTAAGTCCACTACAGTTGTATGGACAGGTGGTGTACGTGGAAATGCCATTATCGAGAATGCCGGCTTCGAGACGATGCGCGGTCGCGTAAAAGTAGATCCGTATCTCCGTGCACCAGGACACGAGGATGTGTTCATCGTTGGTGATGGCGCATTAATCATTAACGAAGAAACGGATCGTCCGTATCCGCCGACTGCACAGATTGCCATTCAACAAGGAGAAAACCTAGCACAAAACTTGACTGCCCTGATTCGTGGTGGTGAGTTGAAGGCGTTTGTTCCTGCTCTTAAAGGTACGGTAGCTTCCTTGGGTAAAGGTGAAGCGATCGGACTTGTTGGCGACAAGAAAATCTTCGGCAGCACAGCTGCATTAATGAAGAAAGTTATCGACAACCGTTCTCTGTATATGCTGGGTGGGCTGTCGCTTGTCCTGAAAAAAGTAAAACTGTAGGGGCATAGAATTGTGAGACATGCCAGTGTTCAGGTGCGCGCCCTGTTAACAGAAGAGGAGCGTGCACGTTACGAAAAGTTGTTTGAGGTCGGCAAATATCTGGAATCTCAGGAACGCCGTGATTTGGCATATACTATTCAACGTGAACTTGAATTCCTGATTGAGCCTGCGATTGAGCGACTACAGGAGAAGGGACGTCAGCGGGGTAACCGCGACTATCTCGATCCGATTGTCACGCGCGCTAAAAATAATGAAGAACAAATATAAATATCAGAGAGCCTTCGTATTGAAGGCTCTCTTTTTTTCTTTACAATATAAGGTTTGTTCGTTTATAATATTTTGAAAATATAGATATTTTACAGGGATAACTTTAAGGAGGGATTAGCATGAATGAAAGAGTAGTCCGGGAGACGTGTACGTATTGCGAGGGGAATGGTTACTTCCAAGTTATTACGGGAGGGTCGACCACATGTCCGGCATGTGGTGGTGACGGAATTGTATCTAACCTGAAATCCGAAGAAACCATAGGGATAAAATAGAAGAAAAAATGACGAAATAAGCCGGACGATTGACCCCCTTGTCTGAATCCATTACACTGAATTGTAGAAATATGGATGGGGGTGATATGATTGAATATCGCGCAATTTATTATTGGAATCCCGCTTTTTATCGTCCTCCTTTTTGGAATTGGATTTATTTTGAATATGCTTGTAAAAACGACGTGGATGCCAACAGTTTTATATGTAAGTATCGTGGCAGGCGTATTAATATATTTAGTGATGAATCATCGCACCCCACATATGGTTGACTATGTGATGCTGATTTCCGGTCTGTTAGGCGCCGTTGCCAGCGGCTGGACTATCAAAATGTTGCGCACGAAAGGCTATCGTATGTTTTAATTGGCGGAAGTCCACCTGTAAGCCCCTTGCAAAGGGGTTTTTTTATGGATAAGAAAGTAGATGTCGCTATAGAGATAGAAAGCGACATCTACTTTCTTCCGATCGTATGACTTGAAAAACTCGCGAGGCGTGTGCCAAACGTTGCTTCTTTCTTGTGGAGCGTGTGGAACGGCGGGCGAAAAAGACCGACAACTGTCTCCCTCACCCGAGATATCCAGATGTTTTGTCGGTCCGCCTGAAGTGACACAAAGCGGCCGTTTGGCTTCTGTGTGGAAAAAGGACGAGCGGCAATGCCCGCGAGTTTTTCTTATGGATAAGAAAGTACCTCTTTTACTTGCTTCTCTCATTTTGCCCCAGGCTGAAATGTATAAGCCTGAGATAGACGGGAGATGATGAGTAGAAGAGGAGGCTAGTAATTACATGGACATTATTGTGAAAAACGTGAAAGGCTCTCTTGCCTATCTGCTCATCGCAGTTGTCTGCACGGCGCTTGGCGTCTATATGTTGCTAGAGAAGCCACAGCAGCCGACAGCAAGCGCGCCGGATATGAAGCAGGCTGAAATGCAAGCACCGAAAGCTTCAGACAAAGCGGATGCATCTCCGGTTACGCATACTAAGAAAGAGCAGAGTAAGGAGCGGTTCCCGCTTGCAACACGGGGGGAATCAGTAGAGACGCTGGCCACGCTGGCGCAATATCCGAAAGTAAACGTTGTGGCGACCGGTTATTCACCCGGCCCTGAATCAACAGGAAAAGATGTCGGGCATCCGGCATACGGGATTACATATTCCGGTGTGAAAGTGAAGCGTGCTCCCCAGTCATTTTCTACAATTGCTGCTGATTTGAATACGTTTCCGCTCGGTACCATTCTTTACATCCCAGGTTACGGCTATGGAGTGGTGGCGGATATCGGTTCTGCCATTAAAGGGAATAAAATTGATTTGTATTTTGACAGAAAAGAGGACGTATACGAACAATGGGGTAAAAAGCAGCTTGACGTATATGTAATTGAACGAGGAAACGGCAAAATGGATGAAGAAGTATTTAATCAGTTAACTACTGCAATCGAAACGGAAACTAAAAAACAATAAAGTGAAACTTCACTTCAGTAGGGAGATTACTGCCCGTTAAGGCGGAATAAAAGAGGACAGGTTAAGTGCCTGTCCTCTTGCTTCGTATACGAAGGTTACAGCTCGAGCAAATAATACAACACAGTGGATTGGATAATACCAAGCCAACCGCCTACAAGCACTTCACTCGGTTGGTGGCCCAGTAACTCCTTTAGCTTCTCTGCACGTTCACGGCGCGGTTTTACGCGCATAGATTTCAGTTCGTCAATGAGCTGATTGAAATCTTCCAACAGAATATTCAGAACGGCTGCATGTGTACCTGCGTGGCGGCGGACGCCGGCTGCGTCGAACATGATAATGATGGAGAAAATAACGCATATCGCAAAATACGTAGAACCGAATCCTTCGACAAACCCTACAGCGGTAGTAAGCGCAGTAACAGCCGCTGAATGGGAACTTGGCATACCTCCTGTGCTGAACATCAGCTTCCAATCCCATTTGCGGAGCGCAAAAAAAGTAATAGGAACTTTGATTCCCTGGGCAATGCCAATCGCGAGCAGCGCGGACCAGAGCGGAAAGTTGGACAACAAATCGGACATCGACTTCTTCCTTTCTTGAAGGGTCTCTACTTTATATTGTATAACGAATGCGCCAAGAAATCATTTTATTGCAGGAAAAAACTTTATCCAGCATATTAGGTACATTTTCTTTTCCCTGGTTTGCTGATAGAATTTTTATTGGAGGTGCAGATGCGATGAAAATTGAAGTAAAAAGTGAAAAACTGCAGGATTGCACAGCACAATGTGTAGTTGTCGGAGTCTTTGAAGACGAACAGGCTCTGCCTACATCGTTGAAAGAAGTGGATGAGAAGATGGACGGGGTGCTGACTGGATTGTTTGCGGATGGAGAAATCAGCGGCAAGAAGAAAAGCACTCAGTTCATACATACATTCGGCAAAACGGCAGTACGACGCATTATGATGATTGGTCTTGGCAAACAAGAAGAACTGTCTTTCGAAGATATGCGAGAAATCAGCGCACGTGCTGTCAAAGAGGCATTACGGGCAAAAATAACGCAAATCGCGTTTGTGTCGAATAAAGAAGTGGATGTACTCGGAGCATCTGATGCAGCGCATGCTTTTGTGGAAGGAGCATTGCTTGCTAACTATCGTTTTCCTGGATACCATAAGGAAACAGAAGAGAAGCCTGAGCTTGAAGAGCTAACGGTATTGTGTGCGGAGGAGACAGCGAGCGAAGTGACGGAAGGTGTGCGTGTAGCGGAAGCACTAGCACGTGGCACGAACTTGGCGCGTGATCTAGTTAATATGCCGGGCAATTACTTAACACCGACCGTTCTTTCGGAAAAGGCGAAAGAAATCGCCGAGCGCTACAATATGAAAGTAGAAATTCTTGATAAGGCCGACCTGGAAGTATACGGTATGGGTGGTTTACTTGGTGTAAGTCAAGGGTCGATTGAGCCGCCTAAGCTTATCGCTATCAAGTATCAAGGAACCGACAAATGGGAAAACGTTGTCGGATTTGTCGGTAAGGGTATCACATTCGACTCGGGCGGAATTTCTCTTAAACCGGGTGCCGGCATGGATGAGATGAAAGGTGATATGGGCGGAGCTGCGGCAGTGCTGGGTGCATTGGAAGCTATCGGCACGTTAAAGCCGGCGATTAATATTGCGGCAGTCATTCCGACTACTGAGAATATGCCGAGCGGCTCTGCATTGAAGCCGGGCGATGTTATTACGACAATGAGCGGGAAAACAGTTGAGATTCTTAATACAGATGCCGAGGGTCGGCTCATTCTTGCTGACGGCATGAGCTATGCGCGTAAAATCGGAGCCAGTTATCTGATTGATCTGGCGACGCTTACAGGCGCCGCAATTGTTGCACTTGGCACATGCACGACAGCAGCGCTGACAAATGATGAAGCGTTGATGGAAGAAGTAATGGAAGCGGCTGGCGAGGCAGGCGAGCTTTTGTGGCGATTGCCGGGATACAAGCCTTATATGAATCAGATTAAAAGTCAAATCGCCGATCTTAAAAACACAGGTGGACGCAATGCGGGTGCTATTACAGCAGGTCTGTTCGTCGGGGAATTCGCAGAAGGAACGCCATGGGTGCACTTGGATATCGCAGGTACGGCATGGGCTGATAAGGCAGACGATTTGTCTCCGGCAGGAGGTACAGGTGCCATGGTACGTACGTTAGCCACACTAGCATTGCGACGCACAGAGCAAGGTGAAAGAGATTAAGTTCGGATTTTTGCGACAAATCAGCACTAAAAACGAATAATAGAATAAATTTCTGGAATAAAGTTCGGATTTTTTGTGGGTCCGGACTTTATTTTTTATGATGGATTCGGTATAATGACTCCATCAGTAAAAATGAAAGCAAAAACTCGTATAATAGCAGGGATAGGGCCTGCAAGTTTCTACCAGATTGCCGTAAACAATCTGACTACGGGTGAAAATGAGAATTTCTCGGAAAACGTACCTGTGTCTTGATCAGGTGATCAGGCCGGTTTGATGATCCGGAAGTCCGTTTTCGCTCACAAGAGCGAACGGCTTCCGGATTTTTTTACTTATTAAGTAAGGAGGATACAGATGGAACTGTTAAAACAAAGAATTCGTGAAGAGGGACATGTACTAGGTGACAAAGTGTTAAAGGTGGACTCATTTTTAAACCATCAAATCGATCCTGTTCTTATGATGGAAGTCGGTGAAGAGTTCGCACGTCGTTTTGCAGATGCAGGTGTGACAAAAATCCTTACGATTGAGTCTTCAGGAATTGCTGCTGCGATGACCGCAGCATTAAAGATGGACGTTAAAGTTGTGTTCGCGCGCAAAAAAAAATCGGCATTAATGAATGAAGAAGTATATATGACAAAAGTTCATTCATTTACAAAAAATGAAACAAACGAGGTCACTGTACTGAAGAAGTTTCTCGGAGCAAATGAGAAGGTGTTGATTATTGATGACTTCCTTGCAAACGGGGAAGCGGCTATGGGACTGGCCCATCTGGTTGAACAGGCTGGAAGCGAAGTCGTGGGTATTGGCATCGTTATCGAGAAAGCGTTCCAGGATGGCGGCAAACGCTTGCGTCAGCATGGATTCAAAGTGGAGTCTCTAGCACGCATCGCAGCATTTACGGACGGTCAGGTGCAGTTTGTTGAAGAATGCGTACAAGCATAGCAAATAAAATCGGAAACATTATTAGGAGGAAATTCCGGTGCAAAAAAGAGTAAGTTTATGGAAAACAGGAACGCTAGGCATGCAGCATGTACTTGCCATGTATGCGGGTGCCGTCGTCGTTCCTTTAATTGTCGGTCCGTCCATCGGAATGACGCCGGAACAAGTCGCATATTTGATTTCTATCGATTTGTTTACCTGTGGGATTGCCTCTTTGCTGCAGGTTATAGGCGGTAAGTATTTCGGCGTAAAATTGCCGATTTTGATGGGCTGTGCATTTCAGGCGGTAGGGCCGATGATTGCTATCGGTAAAGTTGAAGGAATTACAGCCATATATGGAGCCATTATTGCCGCAGGTATCATCATAATGATTATGTCGCAATTTATGAATAAAATTTTACGATTTTTTCCACCTGTTGTAACAGGATCGGTGGTTGTAATTATCGGTACATCGCTTATCGGTGCAGCGATGGGTAATATTGTAGGGCAACCGGATTCGCCGGGATACGGAAGTGCTACAAGCCTGTTTTTAGCCGCGGTTACACTGCTGTCTATCGTGTTAATGAATCGTTTTTTCAACGGATTCATGAAGTCAATTTCAGTGCTTCTTTCACTTGTCATCGGTACGGCGGTTGCCTACTTTATGGGACTTGTTGATTTTTCAACTGTAAGCAAAGCTAGCTGGTTTCATATGGTAGAGCCATTCCGTTTTGGGATGCCTACTTTTCATTTGTCAGCCATTATTGCCATGGTTCTTGTTGGGATTGTAAGCATGGTTGAATCAACCGGTGTGTTCTTCGCCCTGGCAGACGTATGTGATAAGAAAATTAATGGGGAAGACATTAAACGAGGTCTGCGTGCAGAAGGAATGGCGCAGGTCATTGGCGGGGTATTCCAGGCATTCCCTTATACTACGTATTCGCAAAACGTAGGCTTGGTAGCTCTTACGGGCGTGAAAACGAGAAACGTTGTTGTTGCCGCCTGTGTTATTATTATGACGCTCGGACTTCTTCCGAAGGTTGCAGCGCTTACGACGGTGATTCCGAACCCTGTACTTGGCGGTGCGATGATTCCGCTGTTCGGCATGGTCATTTCTTCCGGAGTGCGCCAGCTAGTAACAGTAGATTTCCGTCGAATGGAGAATATGCTTATTGTGGCTGTTTCCGTAGGCTTAGGGCTTGGTGTGTCCATTGCTCCAGAAGTATTCTCACAGCTTCCTAATGGCTTGCGCCTCATCATGGAGAGCGGAATTGTTACCGGAAGCTTTGCGGCTATTTTCCTGAATATGATTTTGAATGGCATTCGAAGCCAGAGCGTAGAAGATACGATTGCAGCGCTTAAATCCGAGCATTCGGCAGAATCTGTTATGTAATTTTTATAGGATTAGACAGATAGAAATTATTATTTTGAAAATTTTATTCGTTTTTCCGCTTGACACTTGTTTTATCCATGTCTATAATTGCATGTAATATCACAAACGATTTACGCAGTTTTATGAATTGAAAATTGATAGAATAAATAAGTAATAACGTCGACGGGGATACGTATATGGCCTCTTCTTTAACCAGAGAGTCCGGGAAAGGTGGAAGCCGGATAAGAATGCTGTATATATCTCACCCCAGAGTTGCTGTTCCGAAAGAAGAGATTTTAGTAGGAATAAGCCGTGAGGCACGCGTTATGTGCCAGGGTTAGCATAGGAGAGGCTAACTCGTTGAGGTTGCTGACCGTGAGGCAGCAACGAATTTGGGTGGTACCGCGAAACTCTTTCGCCCCAGACTGACACGATGGAAGTCAGGGGATGAAAGGGTTTTCTTTATTTTCACCCGTTTTTCTGATTTCCGAACAGAACAGTCATATACCCTTGTTCTGTTCAGTATAAATTTTTAGACTATTTTAACAATGGGGAGATTTTCTAAGAAGGAGGAAGTATCATGAGTACAGATACGGCGATGGTTGATAATCGAGAAGCTTCTCTACCGCCTATCGAAATGGGAGAAGAAATGTCGGGTTCGGATATGCTGCTGCGTTGTCTGCTGCTGGAAGGCGTCGAGTACGTTTTCGGGTATCCGGGAGGAGCGGTACTGCCGATTTACGACTCGCTTTATTCCAGTCGCCTTAAGCACATCCTGACACGTCACGAGCAGGGAGCGATTCACGCAGCTGATGGTTATGCGCGTGCAACGGGTAAGCCGGGTGTCGTCATTGCCACTTCTGGTCCGGGAGCGACCAATCTTGTGACAGGCATCGCGACAGCGCATATGGATTCCGTACCACTTATCTGCATTACAGGGAACGTGGCGCAGAGCCTAATCGGTACCGACGCTTTCCAGGAAGCGAATATTACAGGGATTACACTCCCGATTACGAAACACAACTATTTCGTTCGCGATGTCGAGGATTTGCCACGCATCGTTAAGGAAGCGTTCCATATCGCGACCACCGGACGGCCGGGTCCTGTTCTCATCGATATTCCGAAAGACGTCAATAACGCGAAAGCACCGTTCTATTATCCAGAAACGGTGAAGCTTCGCAGTTATAATCCGAATGTTAAGCCGAACAATCTTCAAATCGAAAGATTGGCCAGGGCAATTAAAGAAGCGAAAAAACCTGTTATCCTCGCTGGTGGCGGGATTGTCGCAGCTGGCGCAGAAAAAGAATTGTTAGAATTCGCGGAAAGAACAAACATTCCGGTTATTCCGACGTTCATGGGGCTGGCAGGCTTCCCGGGAACGCATCCGCTCTGTCCGGGTATGCCAGGTATGCATGGCTCGTATGCTTCTAATCAGGCACTGTTAAATACGGACCTGCTGATTAACATGGGAGCGCGCTTTGATGACCGTATTACAATGGGGCGGACAAAAGAATTCGCACCGAATGCGAAAATTGTCCACATCGATATTGACCCGGCGGAAATCGGTAAAAACATCGATGCATACATTCCGATTGTTGGTGATGTGAAGAATGTGCTACTTGCTGCATTGGCTAAGGCAGAACGAGCTGACTCTGATGCCTGGGTAGAGCAAGTTCAAGCGTGGGGCACACAGCATCCATACAGCTATAAGCCGAGTCCGGAAGGTCGGCTGAAGCCGCAACGCGCGATTGAGATTATGTATGAATCAACCGGCGGAGATGCAATTGTTACTACCGACGTTGGTCAGCATCAAATGTGGGTGGCTCAATACTTCAAATTCAGCAACCAGCGCTCGTTCATTTCTTCCGGGGGACTTGGCACGATGGGCTTTGGATTCCCCGCAGCGATCGGTGCGCAGATGGCTCATCCGAACCAGACGGTTATCTCGGTAAGCGGCGACGGCGGATTCCAGATGAATCTGCAAGAGCTGGCGGTTGTTGCCAACCATAACCTGCCGATTAAGATTGTCGTTATCAACAATAATTGTCTCGGCATGGTACGCCAATGGCAGGAATTGTTCTATGATCATCGTTACAGCCAGGTTGACTTGAGTGTAAGCGTCGATTTTGTCAAGCTTGTCGAAGCTTATGGCATCAAGGGGCTGCGCGCTTCGACAGAAGAAGATGCAGAGCGCGTATGGCAGGAAGCAATGAATACGAATGGACCGGTATTTGTTGAATTCGTAGTAGAACCGGAAGAAAATGTTTATCCGATGGTAGCGGCCGGTAACACACTTGACCAAATGGTTTTGGGAGATGAGGAGTAACATGGAACAAAAACACACCATTTCGATTCTGGTTAACGACCAGCCGGGTGTTTTGACTCGGGTTGCGAGCCTGATGGGTCAACGGGGTTTCAATATTGATAGCATTACAGTCGGTCAGTCGGAGGAGCCAGGATTGTCAAGAATGATTATTGTGACGAGTGGGGACGACAGAACGGTTGAGCAAATTATGAAGCAATTTCATAAATTAATCGATGTGCTTAAGGTACAACACTTAAGCAGTGGCCCGATGGTATCACGGGAACTGGCGCTCATTAAAGTAGAAGCGACACCTGCGACACGCGCTGAAATCAACGGCGTTATCGAGCCATTCCGCGCAAGTGTCGTCGATGTAGGCCCGGCTTCTCTGGTTATTCAGGTTACCGGTGATTCTCATAAAATCGACGCATTAATCGAACTGTTGATGCCATATGGTATTAAGGAACTTTCGCGTACAGGCGTAACCGCCATTAGCCGTGGCGTCGCAACGCTTGCCAAAGTTTAGTTTTCATTATTATGTTTTCAATTCATTAAATATAAATTGCACACACAATAGGGGAGGAACATTCCATGATTACAATGTACTACGAAAAAGACGCAAACCAAGAGCTATTGCAAGGCAAGACTGTTGCCATTATCGGATATGGTAGCCAGGGACACGCACAGGCGCAAAACTTGCGCGATAGCGGGGTAAAAGTCGTAATCGGTCTGCGTAAAGGACGTTCTTGGGAGCAAGCAGAAAATGACGGTTTCGAAGTACTTACCGTAGATGAGGCGTCTGCACGCGCTGACATCATCATGATTCTGCTCCCGGATGAGATGCAGGCAAAAGTGTACAAAGAACAAATCGAGCCGAACTTGAAAGATGGCGCGGCATTGTTCTTCTCACATGGCTTTAACATTCACTTTGAACAAATCGTAGCTCCGGCAGGTGTGGACGTAGTAATGGTAGCGCCGAAAAGCCCGGGTCATATGGTTCGTCGTGTGTATACAGAAGGCTTTGGCGTACCGGGATTACTGGCCGTATATCAAGACGGAACTGGTAAAGCGAAGGAAATCGGCCTTGCATACGCTAGCGGTATTGGCTGCACACGTGCAGGCGTCATCGAAACAACGTTCCGTGAAGAAACAGAAACAGATCTATTTGGTGAGCAAGCGGTACTGTGTGGCGGTACATCCGAGCTGGTAAAAGCAGGGTTCGAAACGCTGGTAGAAGCCGGATATGCACCAGAAATCGCATACTTTGAGTGTCTACATGAATTGAAACTAATCGTTGACCTGATGTATGAGGGTGGCCTGGAGTACATGCGTTATTCTATCAGCGACACAGCTGAATTTGGCGATTACAGCATTGGACAGCGTATCGTGACGGAAGAAACAAAGCAAGAAATGAAGAAAGTATTGAAAGAAATCCAGACTGGTCAATTTGCGAAGAACTGGATTATTGAGAATCAATCCGGCCGTGCGGCATTCGGAGCTCGCCGCCGTTTAGAGAAAGAGCATCAAATCGAGCAAGTTGGTAAACAACTGCGTGAAATGATGGCTTGGATTAAGAAATAAGGAAAAGAAACAAAAACTGTGGAGGTGCCAGGGAATGCGTACGATCGAGATTTTTGATACCACCCTGCGGGACGGTGAACAGTCTCCAGGTGTCAACTTAAGCACAAATGAGAAAATGGAAATTGCTCTGCAACTAGAGCGCCTGGGAGTGAACCGGATTGAAGCGGGCTTTGCCGCCGCCTCCCCTGGAGATTTACAGTCCATCCGCAATATTGCGAAGCGGGTAAAAAATTCGACTATCGTAAGCTTATCTCGCGCACGTCTGCAGGATATCGATAAAGCATGGGAAGCTTTGCGGGATGCTGAGTCTGCTTGCCTGCATACGTTTCTTGCGACTTCGCCTATTCATCGGAAGTACAAGTTGAACATGACAAAGGAGCAGGTCATTGAAAATGCAGTGGCTGCGGTAAAGCATGCGAAAAAATACTTTGATTTGGTGGAGTTCTCCTGCGAGGATGGCTCACGCACCGAGCTACCATACTTAATCGAAGTAGTGCAGGCGGTTGTAGATGCAGGTGCTCGTATCGTCAATATTCCAGATACGGTAGGATACACTACACCAGCGGAGTACGGCAATATTTTTACCCAGCTGCGGAATCATGTTCGGGGCATTGAGAATGTGAAACTGAGCTGCCACTGTCATGATGACCTGGGCATGGCGGTTGCCAATACGTTGGCTGCCATCGAAGCAGGTGCAACCCAGGTAGAGGGAACAATTAACGGTATCGGTGAACGTGCCGGTAATGCTGCACTGGAAGAAGTAGCACTTGCTCTCGATACACGCAAAGATTTCTACCAGGCGACGACTGATTTGAAGCTGGAAGAAATTGCACGTACGAGCAAGCTTGTTAGTCGCTTAACAGGCATGTTTGTACCAGGCAATAAAGCGGTTGTAGGGGCCAACGCATTTGCACATCAATCTGGTATCCATCAAGATGGTATGTTGAAAGAGTCGAGTACGTATGAGATTATTCGTCCAGAACGTGTAGGCGTCAAAGCGACACGTCTCGTACTTGGCAAGCTTTCCGGCCGTGCCGCCTTTAAAGATAAGTTAGTGGAACTGGGCTATCAGTTAGGCCAGGAAGAGCTGAATGAGGCATTTGCCCGCTTCAAGGATTTGTGTGACCGCAAGAAAGATGTCAGCGACGAGGACATTGTTGCGCTTATTGATTCTAAGCTGGTTGACGTTCCTGAAGCGTATATTTTGGAAAATATCCAGTTATCATACGGCAATAATTCTGTGCCGACCGCAAGCGTGCGTGTACGTACCGCGGGAGGCGAGATTCTTGAAGAAGCAGCATGCGGAAACGGCTCTGTCGATTCTATTTATAAAGCAATCGATCGGGTAACGAACGAAGAGGTTGTGCTGGAAGACTATAAGATTGTATCCATCACTCACGGCAAAGATGCGCTTGGTGAAGTATATGTACGTCTCTCACAAGAAGACGGGAAGCGTACAGTTCAAGGCCGCGGAGTTAGTACGGATATACTAGAAGCAAGCGCCAAAGCTTATCTGCGCGCACTTAATAAGCTCATCGCGCGCCGGAGCGATGCCGTAGAAGAAGTCGTGATGTAGAGAGGAAGGAAACGTAGCATGAGTCAAAGCTTTACTATCACCGTTCTGCCAGGAGACGGCATCGGGCCGGAGGTTATCGAGCAGGCGGTCAATGTAATGAAAGTGGTCGAAGAACTTGAAGGGGTTAGTTTTTCGTTTGAATATGCGCGTCTGGGCGGATGTGCCATCGATGAAGATGGCACACCGCTACCGCAGGATACTCTAGAGAAAGCACGGCGCTCTGATGCTGTGCTGCTGGGTGCTGTTGGAGGACCGAAGTGGGATAATAATCCGGCTCACCTTCGTCCGGAAACAGGACTGCTTGGCATCCGCAAGGAGCTTGGCCTATATGCCAATCTTCGTCCGGCGTTCATGTTGGATTGCATGGTCGGTGTGTCGGCATTAAGAGAAGAAGTTGTACAGGGCGTCGATCTTATGGTTATCCGCGAGCTGACGGGTGGTCTGTATTTCGGTGAGAAGAGACGTTATGAGACCGAGAATGGAGAAGTCGCTTCCGACGAATTAATTTATCATGAATACGAGATTGAGCGGATTGTGCGCCGTGCGTTCGAAGTAGCGCGTTTGCGCAGCAAGAAGCTGACCTCGGTAGATAAAGCGAATGTATTGGAATCGTCACGCTTGTGGCGTAAAGTGGTCGATCGGATTGCTCCTGAATATCCGGATGTAGAATTGCGTCACCAGTTAGTCGACTCTTGCGCAATGGAGCTTATCCGTTGGCCGAAGCAGTTCGACACCGTTGTAACGGAGAATATGTTCGGGGATATTTTGAGTGATGAGGCATCTATGCTGACAGGCTCGATCGGTATGCTTCCATCTGCATCGCTAGCGGACGGCAATTTTGGTTTATATGAGCCTGTGCATGGCTCGGCACCAGATATCGCAGGTAAAGGCATTGCCAATCCGACTGCGACCATCTTATCGGCTGCTATGATGCTCAGATACTCATTTGGACTCGAAAAAGCAGCGAATGCGATTGAGCAAGCGGTGCATAATGTGCTAAATTCCGGTGTACGTACCGGAGATATCGCCTCCAATAAAGAGGAGGCAGTTGGAACAAAAGAAATGGCAGATAAAATCATTGCTGCTATGCGTGAAGCTTACGTACAGGCGTAATGTAATTGTGATGGCTAGCCATTAAAAATACCCGCCGAGTTTCCGAATGAATTGGAAGCTCTGGCGGGTATTTTTAGTGAACAGGAAAGTAGATGGCACTGTAAATTGAGAAAGCGGCCCTATGTTTCTTTGCGGAAAAAGGACGAGCGAAAGCACCCGCAAGTTTTTCTCATTCATGTTGCAAAAATTCCCTTACTGGCGTTCCCCATTCAATTTCTGCATCGGGATAGCTTGCCTGAATAATTTCTGTTATTTCGAAGAAATCGTCACGGGTAAGGCCTTTTAGTCGATTCGGTTGACGTGGCCAAATCGAAATCTTGGTTACAGTAAATCGATCCTCTGTATTTCCTAGATATTTCTCGCCTTCGAACAAGACCCCTTTGTATGTAAGCAGAAGATTACGGCGTACATTGTCGCTGTCATCGAGAAAAAATGTCTGCTTCTTCTCATGCGCTGTCAGAAGCTTTCGTTTCGGATTGAAGATATATTGAAACCACCATACAATGAAGGCGATAATGATTAAGAGCATCAGAAAACGCAGCATAATGTTCCCTCTTTTCATGCAAAAGTATCCATCTACTCTTTCTATACGGATTCATTAGAAAAAGGATGCAAAAAAATGCTATACTATCACACAGAAGTTTATAATTAAAATGAGGGATTGTATTCCATGAATGTACTTGTAACGACGTTAAACGCGAAATATATCCATACCTCACTGGCGTTGCGCTATTTGAAAGCATTCTGTCAAGATGATTTCAAGGTGGAGCTTACAGAATACACCATCAAAGATCCAGCTATGAATGTAGTGTCTGATCTGTTCCAGCGCAAACCGGATGTCATTGGCTTCTCTTGTTATATCTGGAATATCGAAGAAACAATCCAGATTATCTCCATGTTGAAAAAGGTAATGCCTGAGGTCAAGGTTGTACTCGGCGGGCCTGAAGTTTCGTATGATGTAGAATATTGGATGAATCGTCTATCCGATATTGACTTTATTGTAGTTGGTGAAGGAGAAGAGACATTTCATCATCTTTTGAAAGAAATTGAGGGCGAACAGAAATATCATTTTGTCTATGGGGTCGCATACCGGAAGAACGGAGAGACGATTATCAACCCACCGCGTCCTAAGCTAGATTTGAATCGGATTCCTTCTCCTTTCTACTTTAAAGAAGATATGCAAAGCCTCGGCAATCGGGTGACATACTTCGAAACAAGCCGTGGCTGTCCCTTCTCTTGCCAGTTTTGTCTCTCAAGTATCGAAGTAGGTGTAAGGTACTTTGATATTGAACGTACGAAGCGGGATTTGCTTCATTTGATTGAAAGCGGAGCGAAGCTCATCAAGTTTGTCGACCGTACGTTCAACATTAAACGTGATTATGCTTTGGAGATTTTTCAGTTTCTAATCGACAACCATCAAGGTTGCGTATTTCAATTTGAGATTACAGCAGATATTATGCGTCCCGAGGTGCTTGATTACTTGGCGGAACATGCACCGCCGGGCATCTTCCGCTTTGAAATCGGCGTACAGTCCACCAATGATGCAACAAACGATATTGTAAAGCGAAGACAGAATTTTACTAAGTTGGCCCGGACGGTTACAAAAGTTAAGGAGAGCGGTAAAATCGATCAGCATCTTGATTTGATTGCGGGCTTGCCGGAAGAAGACTACATGTCGTTTCGCAAGACGTTTAACGACGTGTTTGCGCTGCGTCCTGAAGAATTACAACTTGGTTTTCTGAAGATGCTGCGTGGTACGGGCATGCGTATTAGCGCAGAGAAATACGAATATAAATACATGGACCACGCACCATATGAAATCCTGGAGAATCGTGTGTTACCATTCAGTGATATCGTCCGGATTAAGCGAGTGGAAGATGTGCTGGAGAAATATTGGAACGCTCACCGTATGGACCATACGTTGTTGTATCTAATGAAACATGAATTCGCATCAGCCTTCGACTTTTTCCAGGAGTTCGGCGACTTCTGGGAAGCTGGGGGATGGTCCCGTATTGGGCATCAGCTTGAGGATTTATTTACACGGTTGCATTTGTTTCTAAGACAAAGGGGCACAGAGCGTCTGCCAATTATCGAAGCCTTGATGAAATATGATTATTTCATGAACTATAAATACAAACCGCGCAAAGTATGGTGGTCATATGAAATCGAGAAGGCGGAGCAGTCCCGTTTGCTAAAAGTACTGGCACAACAGCCGGAAATCGCCGGGGAAAAATTTGCGGCGCTCGGATTGGACGAGAAGCAGTTGCACAAGCATACAATGCTGGAAATCCTTCCAATCGATCTGGCGTCATACGTGACAACGGGAGATATGAAGCGAGAAGACACGTTGTTGCTCGTCTATTATAATCCGGAGGAGAGCGACAGGCCGAACGCTTATTTTATTCCATTGTCAGCGTTACAGCGAGTTTCTGCATAAGAAGAAAAAAGACCTGCTCATCTCGCTCTATCAAGGAGATGCGACAGGTCTTTTTCTGTTACATGCATGGTTTTACATTTTCACTTTTTCAGGTGTGAAGAAAGTGGTAATGGCATATAGGCCGCTTATACCTACCAGTGCGTATACGATACGGGAAAGAATTGCGTCTTGTCCTCCGAAAATCGCAGCTACCAAATCGAATTGGAAAAAACCTACCAGTCCCCAGTTGATCGCTCCAATAATCACCAGAACGAGTGCAATACGCAGTAACGTGTTCATGCAAATCCCTCTTTCCTTATTAGTTTAGCACTGAATGTTCACAAAGAGAAAGTGTAAAATAAGAGCATTGTATAATTCATACCTACCATGATAACTTTAAAATTATTCATGATTTGTAGAATTAATTTCCAATACTTGTCTAAGGAAAGAAGGATAGACTACAGTCTTATTTCGTTTTTTATTTGTATATACAAATGTTAAGTAGAGCGGAACTTTCGCTTTTTTTGGTCGGTTCGAACATAACGGTGCATAATAAATTCAAGAATTCCGAGTATAATTCCGCATAAAATGCTGCCCAGAATCGTAATATGGCTGTCCATAAATAACCATCCGGATAAATAAAGGATGGCTCCGATGGCTACTGCTCCCTGTAGGGTTGCCCGATAAATGCCGAACATGCCGAGTACGATCTCATCGGCAACCAGACCGATAATGAGCAGCAGAAGGCTTACATAAAGCCAATGCTGAACACTACCGAATGCTATCTGCTGCGGAAAAACGACCGATAGCAAGTACAATCCGCCGGGAAATAGAATGATTTTGTATAGGAAGTTAAGAAAGATACGCTTTGCCACTTTATCTGCTCCTTTCTCTTTTAGTATGTGCGTAAAGTATGCGATAATATGGAATAGGAAAGGTAAAGCTTGGCATTCTATATCTTGTAGAGAACAAACGGGAGGTATGATTGTGGAAGATAAAACGCTACAAATGTACAAAGAACTCACAGAAACGCCCGGTGTACCTGGACATGAACGCCAGGTGCGCGAAGTTATGCGCAAGTACATAGAGCCTTATGCGGATGAAGTAACAACGGACAACTTGGGTAGTTTGTTGGCACGCAAGGGGGATAAAGGACCAAAGATTATGGTGGCGGGCCACCTCGATGAAGTAGGCTTCATGGTAACGATGATTACCGATAAAGGGTTCCTTAAGTTTCAGCCGCTTGGCGGTTGGTGGGAGCAGGTCATGCTGGCACAGCGCGTTTCTATTCAGACCCGGAACGGAGTCATTGAAGGGGTTATCGGTTCTGTTCCGCCGCATATTCTGTCGCCAGAAGCACGTAAGAAGCCGGTCGAGATCAAAGATATGTTTATTGACATCGGTGCTTCCAGCAAGGAGCAAGCGGAAGAGTATGGCGTGCGTCCTGGCGATACGGTCGTTCCAATTTGTCCGTTTACGGTAATGACCAACCCGAAAATTATGATGGCAAAGGCATGGGATAATCGTGTAGGCATTGCTCTGGCCATCCAGACATTAGAACAGTTACAGAATGTAAGTCATCCGAACACAGTGTATGGAGTAGGAACAGTACAGGAAGAAGTAGGTCTTCGCGGAGCACAAACGTCTGTATTTGCGGTTAATCCGGATATTGCCTTCGCGGTGGATGTGGGCATCGCCGGGGATACTCCAGGCGTTAAAGAAGGAGATGCCATGTCCAAAATCGGCGAAGGACCGCAGGTGTTGCTGTACGATGCATCGATGGTCGGCCATCCAGGCTTGCGTAAGCTAGTGGTGGAGACAGCGGAAGAGATGGGGATTCCATTCCAATACGATGTGATGGCACGTGGAGGTACGGACGCGGGACGCATGCATCTGAACGGTAAAGGTGTACCGTCCATTGTTATCGGTATTGCTACCCGTTATATCCATAGCCATGCAGCTATTTTGCACCGCGACGATATAGATAATGCAGTCAGACTTATTACGGAAACCATCAAGAAGCTTGATGAAGATACTGTTGCTAAAATTAAACGCGGCGAATACTAAGTAATTGCATGAAAAAACTCCCGGAAATGAATTTTCGGGAGTTTTTTCGTCTTGCTTCGTATTTTCTGCTAATGGAATTACTGCACATGCTGATGGATACAGTCTACCATTTTGTTCTTTTCCTGCTCGTCAGCTTCCTGCCAGACCATTTCGAATAATACGCCCAGACCGGGGAGGGTTTTTTCTTCGCCGCTGGTAATCGCATCTACGATCGTATGACGTACATCATCTTTGGATGAGCCATGCATATTGTGCATAATTGCCGCACGTAAATCCAGATTGGAAATGTTCACTGTGTTCACGCTCCTTCGCAGTAATAACAAAATCGCTTCGTACCATAGTTTCACCGGAATGATTTATTTTCATCCCTCTCGAAAAGAATCAACAGGGAGTGGTATAATAAAAAACGAATTCACAAAGGGGTGGGGAGCATGGGCAGTCAATCATACGCAATTATCGGCATGGGCCGATTCGGCGCCAGCGTGGCGCAGGCGCTCTATAGCATGGGCTATGATGTCATGGTTATGGACGAGAACGAAGAACGTATCCAAGATCATATTAATATTGCTACGCATGCCGTACAGGCTGACTCGACGGATGAACAGGCGCTGAGAGAGGTAGGAATCCGTAACTTCGATGTCGTCGTCGTAGCGATAGGAGCGGATATTCAAGCCAGCATTCTAACAACGCTTATCTTGAAGGAATTAGGCGTAAAAATGATTGTTGCCAAAGCGCAGAACGAGAGGCATGGCCAGGTACTGTATAAGGTAGGTGCGGACCGCGTCGTATTTCCGGAGCGTGATATGGGATTGCGTGTTGCCCATAATCTTATCTCGCCTAATGTATTGGACTTTGTCGAATTGGCTGAAGAGTATAGTATCGCTGAGGTGGCGGCTTCAGAGGCAATGGACGGTAAGAGTCTGACTGAGCTGGATGTACGTGCCCGTTTCGGAGTCAACGTTATGGCTATTAAGAGTGGCAATTCATTCAATATTGCACCAAGCGCCACGGATACGATTCAAGAGGGCGATATTCTTGTCGTAATTGGACATAATGATGATTTGAAAAAATTTGAGGAAGAGTCCTAAATGACGGAATATACAGGTTAGGAGCATAGTAATGGAAAGGATTACATCTGTACAAAATCCGCGCATAAAGCAGTGGACTAAACTGCATGTCCGAAAAGAACGTGAAAGCACGGGGTGTTTTCTGTTAGAAGGTATGCATCTTGTAGAGGAAGCGTGTCGGTCAGACGTTCCGCTAGAAGCAATTTTGGTGGAAGAAGATACAGTATTACCTGAATGGCTGAACGCTTATCAGCAGACGCATCAAAATATGGAGTTGCTCTGGGTAACGCGTCCTGTGCTGGAAAAAGTGTCGGAAACAAAAACGCCTCAGGGAATGCTGGCTATAGCGGAGATGCGCACTACCTTGCCGGATGCGCTCCCGGATGACTGTCTGTTGCTTGTATTAGATAAGCTTCAAGATCCCGGCAATGTCGGCACGCTCATTCGTACGGCAGATGCGGCTGGATTTGATGGCGTAGTCATTGGAGAAGGCAGCGCGGACTTATATAATAGCAAAACCATCCGTTCGACAATGGGTTCGCTCTTTCACCTGCCGATTTGGCGTGAGAATGTTGTCGATTTTATTCATCGGATGAAAGACGAGCATCCCGGATTGCGTGTGATTGGAACCAGTCTTAAGGAGTCGAAGGCATATACGGACGTTATGTATGCGGGTTCGGTTGCGCTCGTTATCGGAAATGAAGGCAGCGGAATTTCCGATGATGTGCTGGCGCTTACCGATCAGAATGTCATCATTCCGATTCATGGTCGCGCCGAATCGCTGAATGCGGCAATTGCAGGGTCGGTCTTAATGTATGAGGCAATAAGGCAGCGGATAAAATAAGTCCGCTGCCTTATGTAACGTCTGGCTGATTTTTATTCGCTTTTCCCTGTTGGTTCTTCATATCCTGGCGCATGTTCTGCCATTGATCGCGGGCTGCACGAACCATCTGTGGCTCATTTACTTTTAGCGGATGTTCGATGACTTTAGAAAAGAAGCGAAGTGCTTGATTGTAGTCGCCAAGCTGCCGGTGTAGCTCGCCGATAAGGTAAATCAGTTTGATTTCGGACATGCCAGCACGCATATAGTCCCCTTCCTGGTAAGACGCTTCATATTCACCCAGTGCAAGCGTAAGAAATCTGCGTTCTTCCGGCTCTTTTTTCTGATAACGATATAGCCAGGCAAGGCGCAAGCATAGACCAGCCATAACGCAGTGCGGCTCCCGGCGAATACTGGCTGCGAAAATTGCTAATTTATAGGTGGCAACTGCTTCCGGGATCGTACGGATGCCGGTATAGTCCTTTTGTGTCCAGTTAGCCGTGATTTTTTCTTCGGTGAGTTGCTGAAGCTGTGGCGGTACTTCCTTGCGGAATTGATTGTTAAAGGAATAGCCACAGAGGGGACAGACGACAATATGATAGAGGATGGGATTTTCGGATTGATCGTCATAATGTTCGCAAAAATCAGGATCGCGCTTAAATGGGTGGCTTCGGCGCAATCGCGTTTTTTTACTTGTAAAGTGATGTTCGCAATGGGCACAGATGAACTTCTTATCATAGAGGATGGTATCTAATCGACTCATGCGCTTCTCCTTTTGTAGTATTTAGGGATTAAGTAAAATTGACCTATCGTTAGTATAGGTTATAATTCATTGCAAAGATAGGAAAAAATGCATAAGGATAAAGTAAAACTTCCATCAGCAAAGGTTTTCTTCATCCTTAGCTCATGGTTAGCTGCCCGTTGGACAGGGATAAATTTTTATACGCTTGCATATTTTTTACATATACTATATAATTTATTTTTAAATGATATGACTTAAATAAAGTGATACCATATGCATAGTAAAAAGGCATGGACGGAGACAAGTACGTGGAATGAACGCTCCCAGGGAGAGAATGCCGTGACTGAAAGCATTCTTGAGACGGTTTTTCCGCCGAATTCACTCCTGAGCCGACCCCTGAACGTTACAGTAAGGGGCACCGGAATTATTTCCGTTATCAATGAGCAAGATGAGGGTGGGTTCGTCCACTCTCGAACAAGGGTGGTACCGCGACCTCTCGCCCCTTACCGGGTGGGAGGTCTTTTTATTTTTTTAGAAAGTTAAAGGAGGTTTATACAGTGCGCGAAAGATTGGAAGCATTGAAAGCGGAAGCGCTTGAAGAATTGGAGCAAATCGGGCAGACTGCAGAAGTACAGGAGCTGCGCGTAAAATATCTTGGCAAAAAAGGTCTTCTGACCGAAATTCTGCGTGGCATGGGCAAGTTGTCCGCGGAAGAGCGCCCGGTTATCGGACAGCTGGGCAATGAAGTACGTTCAGCAATCGAAAGTAAGCTCGAAGAGAAGAAAGAAGCCGCTGAGCGTGCGGAAATCGAAGCCAAGCTAGCAAGTGAGTCGATCGATGTAACGCTGCCGGGTCGCTCGGTGCATGTAGGAAATCGCCATCCGCTTACATTGGTGACAGAACAGATTGAAGATATTTTCTTAGGTATGGGTTTCACGGTGGCGGAAGGACCGGAAATTGAGACAGATTATTATAATTTCGAAACGTTGAATTTGCCAAAGAATCATCCGGCCCGTGATATGCAGGATTCATTCTATATAACGGAAGATATTCTACTTCGTACCCATACGTCACCTGTACAAGTACGTACGATGGAGAAGATGAAAGGGGAAGTGCCGGTAAAAGTTATTTGTCCGGGCCGCGTGTATCGCCGTGATAATGACGATGCCACTCACTCTCATGTTTTTAACCAAGTAGAGGGCTTGATGGTAGGCGAGAATATACGCATGAGTGATTTGAAAGGTGTGCTGTTGAATTTTGCCCGTCAAATGTTCGGGGAAGGTACAGAAATTCGTCTGCGCCCAAGCTTTTTCCCATTCACTGAGCCGAGTGCAGAAGTTGACGTATCCTGTAGTATGTGCGGGGGCAAAGGCTGTCGGGTGTGCAAGCATACGGGCTGGCTCGAAATTCTGGGCTCAGGTATGGTGCATCCGCGTGTGTTGGAGATGGCAGGGTATGATCCGGAGAAGTATACAGGATTTGCATTTGGAATGGGGATCGATCGAATTGCCATGTTGAAGTACGGCATTGATGATATCCGACATTTCTACATGAATGATGTGCGTTTCCTGAAGCAGTTTAACCGGGTATAAAGGAGGATGGAAGACAATGAAAGTTTCATATAATTGGTTGGCGCAATATGTGGACGTATCCGGCATTACTCCGGAAGAGCTCGCGGAGAAGCTAACGCGTAGCGGCGTGGAAGTCGATGCGGTAGAACATTTGAATAAAGGTGTTACTGACGTTGTCGTAGGGTATGTAACGGAGAAAGAGAAGCACCCGGATGCCGACAAGTTGAATGTATGTCAGGTGGATGTTGGCGGCGAAGAGTTGCTGCAGATTGTCTGTGGAGCAAAAAATGTTGAAGCCGGACAAAAAGTACCTGTGGCGGTCGTCGGAGCCAAGCTTCCAGGTGATTTCAAAATCAAAAAAGCGAAGCTACGCGGTGTAGCATCTAATGGAATGATTTGCTCAGCGAAAGAACTGGGGATTAATGACAAGCTGATGCCGAAAGAAATTCAGGAAGGCATCCTCGTATTGCCGGAAGACTTGGAGGTAGGCCAACCGATTCAGCCGATACTTGGCCTTGATGATGTTGTACTCGAACTAGGGTTAACACCAAATCGTTCAGATTGTCTAAGCATGATGGGTGTGGCATATGAAGTGGCCGCGATTCTGGACAGAGATGTAAAATTACCGGAAGGAAACGTGCCGGAGAACGGGCCATCTATCGAAGGAAAAGTGGAGGTAAATATTGAAGCACCAGAACATTGCCACCGCTATATGGCGCGCATGATTTCAGGTATAAAGCTTGCACCTTCGCCGCTTTGGATGCAGAATCGTCTGATGGCAGCGGGTGTACGTCCAATAAATAATGTAGTCGACATTACGAATTATGTCATGCTTGAGACTGGGCAACCGTTACATGCATTCGATTACGCCAAAGTAGATAATGGGCACATTGTTGTGCGTCTTGCTAAATCCGGTGAAACAATAGTAACGCTAGATAATGCGGAACGTACGCTAGATGAAGAGATGCTACTCATTACAGACGGCACCAAAGCGATCGGTGTTGCAGGAGTAATGGGCGGCGCTAACTCCGAAGTAACGGGGGCGACCGATACAATTCTTCTAGAATCGGCGCACTTTGCCGGTTCGTCCATCCGCAAAACGGCACGAAAGCTGGGACTGCGTTCCGAAGCGAGTCTGCGGTTTGAAAAAGAAGTAAATCCGCAAGCTGTGGAACAGGCGCTTGACCGCGCAGCGGCATTAATAGCAGAGCTAGCGAATGGTCAGGTATCGCAAGGCAAAGCCGATCAAGCGCTTTCCATTCCGAAAGAAAAACAAGTCGATCTTCATCTGTCTCGCCTGAATGGCTTGCTTGGTACAGACTTGCAGCTTAAAGACGCGACGACCATTCTAGAACGGTTAAAGTTCACTTACGTGACAGAGGGTGAAACATTGAAGGTGACTGTGCCAACGCGCCGTCAGGATATTACACGTGAAGTGGATGTAATCGAGGAAGTAGCCCGTCTTTATGGCTACGATCATATTCCAACGACTATGCCATATGGCGATAATACACAGGGAATGCTTACTCGTGAGCAAATGCTGCGCCGGACGATTCGCCAGGTGCTGAATGGAGCGGGATTGGATGAGGTGAGCGCCTACTCGTTCACGCACCCTGATATCGCCCACGACTTCGCTACGGTATACCGGGAAACAAAGCCAATTCCGTTGGCGATGCCAATGAGCGAAGAGCGAAGCGTGCTTAGGGTAAATCTATTGCCTCATCTGCTTGAAACCGCAGCGTATAACAATAACCGTAAAGAGCGTGATCTGGCTCTGTTTGAGATAGGCAAGGTGTTCTTAAGCGATGAGGAGACATTAAGTAAGCTGCCGGAAGAGCATCTGACGCTTGGCGGTCTGTTGACCGGCAACTGGGTGGGACCGCATTGGCAGCAAAAAGCCGAGCCAGTGGACTTCTATTTAGTGAAAGGTATTCTCGATGTATTATTGAACCGTCTGGGTATTACCGGTATTGAATACCGTCCGGCTAAAGACATTAAAGGGATGCATCCTGGAAGGACGGCACAAGTTATATTGCAGGGAAAAGGAGCCGGTTATGTAGGGCAAGTTCATCCGGCTACCCAGCAAAAATACGATGTAGATGAGACGTATGTATTCCAATTGGATGCTGATCTGCTAATTGAATTGGCAACGATGCATCAAGGCATGATTCCGCTGCCGAAATATCCGGCTATTAGTCGTGATATTGCAGTTGTAGTCGACCGGGGAATAAGTGCGGGAGATCTACAGAAGGTTATCGAAACTTCCGCGGGAGAGTGGCTGGAATCAGTACGGATTTTCGACGTATATGTGGATGATAGGCTAGGTGAGAATAAGAAGAGTGTTGCCTTATCTTGCACATACCGTGATCCGGAACGTACGCTAACTGATGAAGAAGTACAAGCAGCCCACAGTAAAGTTGTGGAAACGCTGGCCGCCGAGTGCGGAGCCGAACTGCGTGGCTGATCGCGTATAGAAAGGAGGGGATGCTTGAATGCGTCTCCTCCTTTTTTCTATGGATAAGTGAGTTTTTCTTATGTCTTTGGATTTGTGTGGCCTTTTCATTTTCACTGCTTTCTTTATTTGTGGTATTGTGTAGAATATAGTTATGTACAAGGACGTGAGGAGGACGTAGTGTGTCAGGACAGAACAAAGAACGAGTTGTCGTTGAAATATATGGACAGTACTATACCATGAAAGGGGATAGCAGTTCTTCTCATATGCGTATGATCGCCGGGTATGTGGACGATAAAATGCGCCAGATTGCTGCGGCGAATCCCCGTCTGGATACGAATAAATTGGCGGTGCTTGCCGCATTGAACATGGCTGATGAATACTTTCGGTTGCGTATGGAATATGAAGAACTGATTAAGCTATTGGAGGAAACTGCACAAGAAGCGGAAGAAGAAGAGTTAGAAGAAGAGATGGAAGAAGGAAGCGGAACAGATAAGGAGTAAGAGGCAACATGAATATTCTTGATATTATCGTTCTTATATTATTAGCAGTAAGCGTATGGCGAGGATACAGAACGGGACTGGTCGCGCAATTGGTGCGTGTCGCCAGCTTTATCGTTTCGTTTGTGGTAGCGTTTATGTATTACCGCCCGGTAGCGGCTACGCTTGCAGAATGGATTCCGATATCCAGTACGGAGACGAGTGGATCGTTTGGGGTTGTCGCAGGATTTCCGTTTATGCAGCAGGCGCTGTATAATATTGCTGCGTTTGTTTTGCTGGCTTTTGCTGCAGGTCTTGCGGTTCGTCTGGTGGGTGGATTTTTGGACGGTGTTACAAAGCTGCCCGGATTGTCGATTGTGAATCGAATTGCGGGTGCATTAATCAGTGTGGTGAAGAATGGGCTGATTTTATTTTTGATTCTGGCTGTTGCATCGCTGCTGCCTATAGCAGCGATGGAGAAAACACTTAATGAATCGTTCTTTGCTTCATATTCTACTACGTATTCCTCTGAGTTACTTCAATGGGTAAAAGAAATGATAGAAAATCCGTTATCGCCTACGAATGGAAATTCTAATTCGTTATAGTGGATAATTTGAAGAGTCGCCACGCAATAGACGTGGCGACTCTTTATTTTACTTTCACGGAGCGTGCCTTTATCCAATATTTACTGAGTTGCTCGAATGCGTGCAATTGACTCTTGTATATCTCGCTGATTTCCAGCTTTTTGCGTAGAATATGCATTTCAAGCACTTCATCCACTGTTATATCAAATACGTATAGATGCTCCTTGACCAAGTTATGCATGACTTCTGATACGGCTTTATGTTCAGGGTGCCCGTATTCTCCCTGCAGATTGTGAGTAACAATTTTTTTGTAGGAGCGTTCACCAAGTGCCCGTAGGAGGTCCTGCTCCAGGTTGGGACGGTTGACATGCTCTGTCCAGGCATCTTTGTAGGACCAGATCTCATATTCGGCGTTAAATGCTTCCATCGCTCGGGCAAATTCCTTGGAGCGGACAGGATTATCACCGTCTGTGATGCAGATGACCTTCCAACCTTCTTCCTGTATCAGTTCGTCTCCGCCAAACATCGTCTCGTCATCTGGATGAGCTACAACCATAAGCTTGTTGATTTCCATTCCGATCAAACTCCTTTTATTACATAATGTCGTAGTGTGGTGTTGATATTCCTTACCCCCTTTGTGAGAAAGAACAAACAAGCATGATTATCTGGTGTCAGGTTGAGGTAGAAGGCGTATGAGTAAAAATAATGAGAAATGAAATGGAGGATAAAGGCTTGGAACGTATCGACATCAGACACCTTGAAAACCGCAATGAATTGAACGAAGTATATGATGTATGGACGGCAGCATTTCCAGAAGAGTTGAGTTTTTTCGTGGGGCGGCTGAAGGCAGAAACTGAATATGAGTCCCAGACAACCTGGATAGCGACCGTAGAGGGAAAGGTGGCCGCAGCCGTGCAAATTTTCCCTTTCTGCATGTGGTACAAGGGGATTGAGCTTGCGGTGGGAGGCATTGGTAATGTAGCAACCCATCCGGAGTACAGAGGGCGTGGATTGACACATCGAATTCTGCTTCGTCAGCTTGACTGGATGAAGGAACAAGAGTATGATATTTCCTTTCTTTTTACAGGTATTCCGGGGTTTTACGAGAAGATGGGATGGAAAATCGTCCGGGAAGCAGAGCATACGATAAGAAAGGAGGAAGGGGGCAGGCTCAAAATTGAAGACGAGGAATGGCAGATTGTGCCGTTCTCCTTCGATGATATAAGGGCGATGCGCGCTATATATGAAACGTATAGCCAACAATATGCAGGAGCCCGCATTCGCCATGAAGAATATTGGAGAAGAGGGATAGGTGGCCAGATAGAAAAAGCGCTCTCTTGCCTGATTGCTAAACGAAACGGTCGAACTGTCGCTTATGTTTTGTATAGCGTAGAAAACAGTGCCATATTCATTCAGGAGCTATGCCATAGTATAGATGGGAAGGATGCAGTATCTGTACTCGTTCAGGAGATATATGCCCGTCATCCCGAAGCAGAGAAAATGAAATTTAAGCTGCCTGAAGGCTCTGATACGTTTCAACAGCTCAAAGTATTTGGGGCACGGACTTCATATAAGGAGGAAGCGATGTGGCGGGCAGTGAACCATGCGTCATTATCACAAAAATTAGGTGGAATAGAGCCTTATTTTACACCTGAAAATTTTCTGTTCTGGGAAGCCGACAAGTTCTAAACTTGACGGCTTTTTTCATTCCAGGTTTGGGCATGCTGTTCCACCAGTTTGAGGAATTCCTGCAAAGCAGGTGAAAGCCACTTTTTTTTATGATACGCCATCTGGGTAGCGACACGGCACGGTTCGTCATTCCACTGTAATGCCCGGAGTTTGCCTTCCGCAATTTCTTTTTCTACTGTGATGAGAGGAAGAAAGGAGAGTCCGAGACCGGACATGACGCAGTTTTTAATTGCTTCGATGCTCCAGAATTCTAAATCTGTACCGGGGAAGACCCCAAAGCTGCTCAGATATTTCTCAAATAAAGTACGGTAGCTGCACCCGGGTTCGGTATGAAGCATTGTTTCCTCCTGTATATCTGCCGCTGTGATGGCAGGAAGCAGGGCAAGCGGATGGTCTGGCGGAGCGATAATCGCCATTTTCTCCATAACAAGTGTTTCGATATGCAAATCATGTTCTTGAGTTTCCGGTTCTAGAAGAAATACCACATCTAGCTCCCCACTGCGTGCAAAGCTGCGCAATTCCCAGCATACGCCAGGCCGGAGGATAATTTTTACATGTGGATATCGACGAGTATATTCGCGAATAATTGCCGGCAAGCGGAAAGCCGCAAGCGATTCGGGTGCACCGATGGTGATTGTTCCAGCCGGAATATTGTCCATGGTAAGTTCCTGGATAGCAGCATCGTGCAATTCAAACATTCGCAGGGCATATGGCAACAATTTTTCACCAGCTGCGGTCAGAATTACTTTTTTGCCCAGACGGTCAAATAGCTTCGTTCCCAACTCTTCCTCCAGCGCTTGAATCTGTGCGGTTACGCTGGATTGAGCGTAGGAGAGAGTTTCTGCCGCCTTTGTAAAGCCTTTAACCTCTGCTACAACCTTAAACGTGTAAAGATGTCGTAGTTCCATTCCTTTCACCTCCTATCGGATTTTATGATGGTTTCTATCACTTCTATCCGTTTTACTGATGAAAATATTATCTGCTACGATCAAATCAAACGCAAGAAGAATATTGTAAAAGGGGATTTGGAGAGATGGAAGCAAAGGGAAACATAAAAAAGTCAATCGGCCTGCCGCAGGCAGTCGCACTCTATATAGGAGCTGTGCTCGGTTCCGGTGTGCTGCTTGTGCCCGGGCTTGCGGCGGAAATTGCAGGGCCGGCTTCACTGCTGGCCTGGGGTCTAATGACATTGCTTGTTCTTCCAATGGCACTTGTAATGGGTCTTCTTTCCGCCCGGTTTCCGAACGCGGGTGGAGTCGCATATTTCGTATCACGAGCGTTTAATGCAGGAGCCGGAGGATTGATTGGTTGGTTTTTTCTTATGTCGGTACCGATCGGGGCTCCGGTAGCCGCATTAACAGGTGCTGGCTATATGACAGTCGCGTTTGGACTTGGGGAAGAGGCAAAAGTAGGTATTGCTGCGCTCATGCTTGCTGTAAGTTTGTTTATTAACTATTTCGGTATGAAAGTGGCAGGAAAAATCCAGGTCGCGGTCGTGCTGGCGATTCTCTTGGTGCTTATACTTGCAGGAGTAGGGGCAATACCCGATATTCAGGCGGTGAATTTTACACCATTTCTGCCGCATGGCTGGCTAAGTGTAGGGCAGGCAACTGCAATTCTTTTCTGGTGCTTTATCGGCTGGGAGGCTGTCTCTCATATGTCGGAAGAATTTGTTGACCCGCAGCGCGAAGCGATCAAAGGCGTAGTCATTGCAGCAGTGGTGGTAGGTATGCTATATTTTCTGACTGCGCTGGCTACGGTCGGTACGCATAGCTACGGAGCGTCTACTTCGACAGCTTCGCTTGTGCTGGTGGTGGAACGTCTACTCGGTTCAGGTGGAGCGCTGGCGATTGGGGTCACGGGCCTTTTTATTTGTACAGCGACCATCATTGCATATGTCGGTGCGGCTTCTCGATTGGCCTACTCTCTTGCGAATGAAGGAAGGGCACCACAGGTATTGAGTAGAGTCTCCAAACGATACGGAACACCCGTGGGGGGACTTGCCTTTCTTACGGCATGCTTTGCATTCATTCTTGTGTTATATGGCACAGGCATTGTTTCGCTTACTACCTTGATTCAATTGCCGAACGCAACCTTTATTTTAACGTATCTGGGCGGTTGTGCGGCAGGTATTCGGCTTTTAAGGGAAAGCAGATTAGGAATGGCTATTAGCCGGGTTTCCTTTTTTCTTACATTGTTGATTTTTCCATTTGTCGGATGGTCTGTGCTGTATCCGCTGGTCATTGCCTTTGTCTACTTTCTTGTACAGCGGTACGGAAAGAACACTGAAGCGGAAAGTATGCTGATAAAGTCATAGCACAGGTGCATGACGGGAATTCTCCTCTGCTTGCTTGAGATGGTATAATAGCAAAGGGCCATATATATTATGTCTGACATTGAGCCCACGAAAGAATATGTATTTATCAAGTTAGAGTATATGCACAGAGAGGAGATTTTTCTTGGAAGCACGCACGTTTATAACGCTTGAATTCAATAAAGTAATCGAACAGCTTTCAGCATATGCCTCTTCCTCGCTAGGAAGAGAAAAAATAGAAGCACTTACTCCTTCCACAGAATATGAGGAGGTGCAGCGCCGTCAACAAGCTACCTATGAAGGAAGTACCGTACTTAGATTACGCGGTAGCGCACCGCTGGGTGGCATTCGGGATATTCGCCCGGCGTGTAAGCGGGCGAGCATGGGTGGCATGCTGAATCCGACGGAACTGTTGGACATCGCTTCTACCCTATATGGAGGGGGCCGATTGAAAACATTCATCGCTTCCCTTGTTGAACAGACCTCCCTTCCTTTACTAGAAGAACTACTGGGGCAGGTTGAGCGGCTGCAAGGTTTGGAGAACGAGGTGAACCGTGCAATTGACGAGAATGGGGTAGTGGTCGATTCGGCGAGCTCTACGCTTTCACAGATACGCAGCCAGATTCGCGGAGCCGAGAAGCGTGTCCGCGAACGGCTTGAGCAAATGACTCGTAACAGCAATACACAGAAAATGCTACAGGACCCGATTGTTACCATTCGTAACGACAGGTTTGTTATTCCTGTTAAACAAGAATACCGTCATGTGTTTGGAGGCATTGTCCATGATCAGTCGGCATCTGGCGCTACGCTGTTCATCGAGCCGCAGGTTGTGGTGAATATTAGTAATGACTTGCGCGAATTGAAGCTGAAGGAAGAAAGGGAAGTAGAGAAAATCTTACATGCGCTTACAGCTCAGGTGGCAGAAGTCGTAGATGTATTGCTTCACAATGTAGCTTGTCTGGCAGAGGCCGACTTCATTTTTGCCAAGGCAGCATATGCGCATGCATTGAAAGCTACACAACCCGCTATCAATAATGACGGCTATCTTCGTATTAAAAAAGGTCGTCATCCGTTGATTCCTGCGGCCCAGGTTGTGCCGATCGATGTAGAGCTTGGCAAGGAATATACAGCGATTGTCGTGACTGGACCAAACACTGGCGGGAAAACCGTCTCGTTAAAAACAGTTGGACTTTTCTCGCTTATGGCGATGTCAGGCCTGCATATTCCGGCCGAGGATGGCTCGGAGATGACTATTTTTGAAAGCATCTACGCCGATATTGGCGATGAACAGAGCATCGAACAGAGCCTAAGTACATTCTCCAGTCATATGACTAACATTTCTAACATTCTTCAGCATGTGAATCATCGCAGCCTCATCCTGTTTGATGAATTAGGAGCGGGGACCGACCCGACCGAAGGAGCGGCTCTTGCGATGTCGATTATCGATTACGTACATGAGCGTGGTGCCCGTCTCATCGCAACGACTCACTATAGTGAATTGAAGGCGTATGCCTATGAGCGTTCTCGCATGATTAACGCAAGTGTAGAATTCGATGAGGTTACTTTGCGCCCGACGTACCGCTTACTGGTCGGTATTCCCGGTCGCTCAAATGCATTTGCTATCGCGGCGCGGTTGGGGCTGCCGGAGAAAGTTCTGGATCAGGCGCGTAACTTCGTTAAAACTGAGGAATCCGAAATTGACACGATGATTGCGTCGCTTGAGGAAAACCAGCGCAAAGCAGAGACAGAACGCCGTGAAGTCGAGCGTTTACGAGGAGAGCTGGAGCAGACACGCCGGGAGCTGGAAAGTGAGCTGTCTGGCCTGGATGAAAGAAAAGATAGGCTATACCAGCAGGCGGAAGAAGAAGCGCGTACGGCTGTGGAAAAAGCGCGGAAGGAAGCAGAGATGATTATTGCCGATCTTCGGCAAATTGCCAGGGAAGAGCGTGCTGGCATTAAGGACCACAAACTAATCGAAGCCCGCAAGCGCCTGGAAGAGGCAACTCCTTCCTTACGCAAAAAGAAAAAACCGAAGAAAAGTAATGTACCATTGAATCAGCAGCCGCTTGAGGTAGGAGACGAGGTGCGGGTGCTATCATTTAACCAGAAAGGCGAGATTGTAGGAAGGGTCAGCGATAAAGAATTCCAAGTCCAAATTGGTATCGTTAAGATGAATGTGAAAGCGGATAACTTGGAGAAGCTGAAGGCAGCCAAACCGCAGGTAACACAGAATATTACCAAAATCCGTTCGACGCGTGATCCGGTGCGTATAGAGCTGGATGTGCGCGGCAATACGGTAGAGGATGCTATTATCCAAATTGACAAATATCTTGATGAAGCACTTCTCGACGGATTGAATCAGGTCTCGGTTATTCACGGAAAAGGAACCGGCGCACTTGGCCTTGGCATTCAGAAATATTTGCGCGGCCATCGTCTGGTCAAATCGTTCCGTTGGGGCGGTCAGGGCGAAGGCGGATTGGGTGCCACCATCGTGGAATTAAAATAAGCATATGATAAACAATGAAACCGATCCGATGTTTTTACGTATACAACATAAACATCGGCTGCTTATACCTGATTGACGATGGAGGAGGGAGCGGGTTGGTTTTTTTAAAGAATCCGTATGTGTTAACGGCAGCTCACTTTGCGGCTGCGTTGCTTGCGGTTATCATTTTCCTGGCTATATTTGAGATAGTTACACAGTACAAAGATTGGGAAGAGATTAAGCGTGGGAATGTTTCCGTCGCCATGGCAACGGGCGGGAAGATATTTGGCATTTGTAATATTATCCGTTATTCTATTCAACATAACGACGGCATCGGCCATACGCTTTTATGGAGCTCGTATGGTTTCTTACTACTGCTTATCGCTTATTTTGTCTTTGAATTTTTAACACCGATGTTTAAGGTAGATGAAGAAATCGCTGCGGATAACCGCGCTGTTGGCCTACTATCCATGGTTATCTCCATTGCCATGTCTTATGTCATTGGCGCAAGCATTATCTAGAGCTGCCGGATTGCTACATAAAAAACGGTAGTGTATAATGACAGGAGCGTCCGAGGCATGCCAAGGGCGGTAGGGGGGAAGTCGGGATGTTGGACAGATTGGTGAAAATCTTGGCGACACTGGCTGTGCTTTTTATTCTTGGTGGCATTTTATACTTTGCTTTCCGATAATGAATAGGAAAAACGAAGAGCGAGGCATAACAATCGCTCTTTTCTTATGTTTGTGCTAAAATAATTACGTTTATATATGTGGATTTGAACCGAGAGGTCGGAGGAGATTGTCATGGAAAATTCGTTGAATATTGCCGTCATTGGTTTAGGCTTTATCGGCCTGCCCTTGTCATTAAGCTATGCCCGCAAAGGGGCGAACGTAGTAGGAATCGATGTAAGCGAAACGCTTGTGAAAGAAATCAACGAGGGTAAATCCCACCACCTGGAATATTTTGAAGGCAAGTCGCTTGCACAAATACTTCAAGAACAAATCGCGGCTGGACGCTTTACGGCAACGAGTAGTTATGAGGATGCGGCCACTAGCGTCGATAATTATATCATCACGGTAGGCATTCCGGTAAAAGACGGTGACCCAGAAATGCGTTATCTAACTAGCGCCTGTGAAACGCTGGCAGGTGTATTAAAAAAAGGGGATACGATTATCCTGCGAAGCACGGTAATCCCCGGCACGACGGAGGAACTCGTAAGACCGCTGCTTGAGAAGAGCGGACTTGTGGCAGGAGAGGATTTCTATCTTGCCTACGCCTCTGAGAGAATCGCAGAAGGCCGGGCATTTGAAGAGTTTATTCACATGCCGCTCGCGCTTGGTGGGATTAATGAAGCAAGTGCAAGACGTGCAAAAGATGTACTTGCATTCGTTACGGAGGCGGAAGTGACCATTTCCGATATTAAAGTCGTAGAGACATCTAAAGTTATTGAAAACGTACAGCGTGATGTAAATATCGCTATGGTACAGCAATTCGCTCGCTTTGCTGAAAAAGCGGGTATTGATACGTTTGAACTTATCCGTGTTGCTAATACGCACACACGCGTCAATTTGCTGACCCCGGGACCTGGTGTTGGCGGTTATTGTTTGCCGAACGCGTTATATTATTTGTTACCGAAAGCGAAAGAATTGGGTGTAGACCTCCATCTATTGGAGACGGCGCGGCAGATTAATGACAGTGTACCGAAAGTGCTTGTGCAGATGGCAGAAGCAGAGCTGAACAAACAGGGGAAGACAATCGGCGACAGCAAAGTTGCCGTACTTGGACTTGCGATGAAAGATTTCTCGAATGATGACCGCATCAGCCCGCCTCACCATCTTGTGCAGCTTCTCCGGGAAACTGGAGCTACAGTAGCTGCGTACGATCCGGCTGTGCCGAGCACATACGAGTATAAGGTTTCCAGTTTGCAGGAGGCTGTGAAAGATGCGGATGCGCTCATCTATGTTACTGTACAGGAAGAATTCCTGGAGATTGACTGGAACCAGACAGTTGCCCAGATGAAAGGCACGCCGGTCATTTTGGACGGCAAAAACCGTGTGCCGCGCAGCGTAGAGGAAAAAGCGGTACTCGTCCGCATCTAAAAAGGTAAACATAATAGAAATCGAGAAAACGAGACGGCGCAGTCCGCATAGCTCTTTTCCTTTGGGGAGAGAGGAGCGGACTCGCGTCTCGTTTTGCTTATAAGACGAAAGGATGTCGTGAAGGATGAAGGCGAATAAAAAAGTGCTGCTGGTGGCGTATTTGTTTCCGCCAATTGGGGGCGGTGGCGTACCGCGCGCACTGAAAATGGCCCGATACCTGGCGGAAGATGGCTGGGAAGTGCACGTATTAACTGTAGAGCATACATACCATGCCACGAAAGATGATTCGCTTCTACGTCAGCTCCCTGCCAATGTTATCATACACCGCGCCAGGGAATTTAACTTAGTACAGACAATGCGTCCGACGCAAAAAGAGCCACCTAAGCAACAAGAAGGCTCTCAGCAGGGCAAAGCGGTACAGCCGCAGGGCGGATTAAAGCAGGCGGTTAGACAGCGGATTGTACCGCTGTTGAAAAAAGCGAAGAATACATTAATGATTCCAGACGATATGATCGGATGGCTGCCCGCTGCATCCAAGCTGGGAGAAGAAATTGTTAAAAAGTATGAGATTCCTATCCTATTTTCCACATCGGGACCGTACACGAACCATCTGGTAGCCCGCCGTATTAAGCGAAAAACGGGCATTTCATGGATTGCCGATTTCCGTGATCCGTGGACGCAGAATATGCACCGCTCAGGTGTGGCTTGGCGGGAGGCTTGGGAAGAGCGGATGGAGCGCAGCGTGATGGCAGAATCGGATGCGATAACAACAGTTACATATGGATTCGCCGAGAACTTTACACAAAAGTTCGGAAAGGAAATCAAGCGGATTGAAGTCATTCATAACGGTTTTGACCCTGAAGATTACAAGAATATCACAGAGCCTGCGGAAGACGGGAAGTTTACGCTCGCGTATCCGGGGATTTTCTATAAAGAGCGCAATCCCCGGTTGCTACTGCAGTCAGTGGCCGAGCTAATCGAGGAAGGAAAGATAGAGCGCGACCGTATCTTACTTCGTTTTGCTGGTGTGTTCGATTATCCGGGCTACAGTGATAACATCGATTGTGTAAGGCGCCTCGGATTGGAGGATGTGGTCGAGATTATGGGGAATCTTCCTCATAAGGACGCACTTGTAATGATGAAGGGGGCAGACGTACTGATGCTTATTGGGGATACGGCGCCTGGCTCCGGCGTTTATATTCCAGGTAAACTGTATGAATATATGGCGATCGGCTATCCGATTCTGGCGCTATCCGTAGAAGGGGAGTCCACCAAGATTATTCGTACGTTTAACCTTGGTGAAGTAGTGGACCCGTTGAACAAAGAAGAGATTAAGCAAGCTTTTCACAATATGTATGAACAGTGGAAAGATAATCCCGCAAGTCAGGCGGACCGTGCGGGAGAGATTCTGCAGCGTGCAGCAGACGGCGATTTGGCCATCTACAATCGTCAGAAGCAGGCTCAAATGCTGGGTCAATTGATGGAAGAGCTGCTTACGACAACCCGATAGTCAACTGGACTGCCATATAGCAGGCAACGATCCAGATGAGCAGTGCAGATATGCGGTTAATGGCTTTCATCCAGCGTCCTGACGGGTCCAGCGTTCTAAGCGCACGGCCTGCGAGAGCAAGCCCAAAGAACCACAGATAGGAGATAAGAATGCAGGAGATGGTGAACGACCATTTTTCTCCTCCGCTGTAGGTGAGTGAGCTTGTGCCAATAACACCGATCGTATCGAGAATAGCATCGTTTTTAGCCAGGCGAACGTAAGTACAACAAGTGGGACACCGAGTACCGCCAACGCGATGAGAAGGGTATCGCATAGTGATGTTCCTATCTATGAACAGAGCGGCGCATATATAAAGGGGAGAATTGCATATGGAGAATGGCCCGTCGGGTATAAGCTTCCAGCGGAACGTACATTTGCAAAGCAGCTTGGCGTAAATCGAGGCACAGTTGCCGCCGCATTTGCTGAATTAGCCGCGGAAGGGTTAATTGAAGGACGGAGGGAGCGGAATGGAAAATGCTGAAGGTTGGCTTTTACATCTGGCTACGACTACTTTCCGACGTTTCTCTTCCAAGGCTGTTTGATGAAGCGTTGCGGCATGGCATCCTTCTTAATCCAGGAACGATTAAGGCGGGTGCCAAGCTACAGCGCAGGCACCCGCCAAGTTTTCTTTATCCTGCGGAGTGTGTAGAAAAGGACGAGCGACAACGCCCGCGAGTTTTTTTCTTATAGTAAGATTTCTAACAGTTTTTCTATATACTGCTCTTGTTCCTTCTTATACTGCTGCAAGTCCTCTGGCGGTGCATAGAGCACTTCCCGGCACGCCTTCGTGAAATCTTCCGCATCCCGGTTCGCGAACGTTACAACCCCGTTAGGTCGTTTCACCACATCGCTGGACACGGTCGGCGTTCCAAAATAGAGCGCTTCCCGAATCGATACGGCATCCCCGTCACTGACCGTAGGCCGGACGAACAGTGCGGCTTTCTGAATGAGTGGATAGAATGGAATCTTCTCATACACAAGCAAGAACCTCTCTTCCAGCCCGTGTGCCGCAATTCGCTCCTCATAGCGTTCCAGCAAGTCTTGATCAACCACATGAGTGATACAGTATACGAATCCGAGTTGTTTATTTTCCCGAGCCAGCTTGCTGAACATATCAATACATAAATCCAGACCGTACAATTCATCTCCATTGTACAGGTTGCCTACACCGCCATTTGCTACAATTACGTGAGAATACCGGTCGAATACTTCAAGAATATAAGCAGGAATCCGTTTTATGTCGGTTTCCATATCGACTGTTGGCGGAATGAATGCGGGAATAACAGAAATTTTACGTTCAGGAATGCGCAGCTCCAGCAGCTTTTCTTTGATCTCGTCGCTCACAGCTACAAAGTGGTCTGAAAGCAGACCGGTGAGATAAACCATTATTCGCTGTGCAAGCCCCAGCTGTTCGCTGTCGTTGCGCAGGCTGTGTACTGTGTGAACAACTTTCTTCCCCTTCAATTTAAGCAGAGACAATGTAAAACGCATTTGCCAGCGAAGAAAGTGGTTATGAATAATATCTTCGTTTTTTTGCCATATATATTTCCATGACCACTTCTCGATTTCCGGAATCGGCACGACAGCCCGATTCTTTTCTCCGCCCTCTCCATTGCCGTCATAGATAATAAAGGGGACTTGTTTCTGTTCTAGACGGTCGCATAAACGTTCCACATGAACAGAAATCCCCCCGGCTGGGGGGGGATAGACGCCGATTTCAGCTACGGATTTCGTTTTTCTCATTCTTGTACTTGCTCCTTCCTTGCACGGGCCAGGTTATAGACGACAGACAGAATAGCAAGCAGAATCCAGAACATAAAGTCTACTCGATATTGGTGCCATACATCTTCAAACATTCCGGCACTGGCAATTGCAATCAAGGATCCGATGCCAGCTTTGGCCATATAGGAGAGCAGTTTGTCTTTTTTATCGTTCATGAATAAGCTAACGATAGCTGTACGCAGGCTTTGATAGAACATGTACAACAGCAGCAAAATAGCCAGAATTCCGCCTGTTACGAAGTTCATCAGATAAATATTATGGAAATGGTTAATGCGTACACCGGGCATCATATAATCAGTGTATACTTTTTTGAATGTCGTCAAATCCGAACCGATTCCTGTTACCCAGAAATCGCGAATCATGGCAAATGCGGATGGCCACATTTCCAGGCGGTATGCGCTGGAAGAGTCGGTCTGCGGACTGAAGATAGATAGAATTCGGGTCATAATCGTATCTGGCAGGAAATTCACGCTGACGGCTGCCACGATAAGTCCAACGACAAGCAAGCGGCGACTGATCATCGTTGCCAGTATGCCCAATCCTAAGAACAGGGCTACCCATCCGCTGCGGGAGAATGTGAGTACAACCGCAAGCGAAATAAGGGCGAATTGTAATGCGAACAGCACACGGTTGCCAAGTGATTTTGAATAGAAAATCAAGGCGAAATTCAATGGCAGAATCATAATTAAATATTGAACGAACAAATTCGGATTCTCAAATGTAGCAAAAATCCGCTTACTCAGCCCCGGATTCTGGCTCGCATCTACCCACGCTGCTGATGTATATTGCAGCGTAAAATATTGATATACACCATACAGTGATACCAGGCTGGCGGATAGAACGAGACAGACGATAAAACGATAGAGCGTTTCACGTGTATCCAATTTCATTACCAGCAGAAGATAAAGAAGAAAGCTAATAAAGTAGTAAAGCAGAAATTGTTTCAAGCTTTCTATTACATTGACTGAAGTAAGGGCTGTAATTAGCAGAATTGCTAAAAATAAAAATACAGCCAGATTCAAATGATTTTTTAGGTTGGCCTTTAGCTTTTCGTAATTTTGTGCCGTAACGAACAATACAAGCACAAACAAAAGAATTAAAGCCAGCAGCGGCCGGTACGTAAGGATGGGAAGGGACAAAGCGATTAAGTATAATCCGTACTCCGTCCGGTATAGCGTAATTGCAAGAAACGCCCCCATCAATACGAATTCCCCGGCCATTCCTACTTTGTATTGTATGATGCCTATCGCCAGTAGCGCTACGGCTACCAGTAGCATCATCGGACGTGTTTTCGTCATAGTATCGAACTCCCGGTCCTACTTATTTGCGTCGAACAATTGCGTGAGCAGCCTGCCGGGAATGCTTGTCCGAATTGCAAGCCAGAGACGTTCCGGCCCCAAAAACAGAAGCAGTCCTCCGGCGACGAGGTCGATGGCGATGATAAGTACGAGCTTATGCATGAATAACAGAACATACGCATGTACAAAAACCATAATGAATAATATCCAGAACACATACTGCCACTGGATGGACTGCCATCGGCTACGCAGGCGTGACAGCAAGGAGTGCTGCCCGACCTTCTCCGAGAACAGTTGTATTAGCGCCATGGCTCCGTCTACCGTTTTATGGGCAAGCCAATCATAAAATGATGGTTTCTTCATTGTTTTCACCTTCTTATTCCACGCTGATTACCCTGGACGCGAATATGGCTCCGTCCGTTCTTGCGGGCAAGTACAGGTTCGGATAGAAGAATGTATTATCGATAATCGGGCTTCCGTCTAAAGAAACGAAGCCGGTAGCTTTTATTGTCAGATACACATCTTCTTCCCCTTTAAAATGCTGCAGCTTATACGATCCGGTTGTAGCGTCCGGAAGGTATTTTTTTGCCGGGACCGCTTTGACGTCCACTACCTCGCCGAAGGGCGGAGTTACTCCGAAAGTTCCTTTTTGAAAGATTTTATCTCCCGGATGGATAGATTTGTGAAAAGATGGTAGCTGTCCTTCAATAGCGATCGTTACGGTCATTTCTTTGTGCGGCATTACCAGTTTGCCTGTCATGGAAGCTTTAAGCGCGATAATAATCACCGCGCCAATAAGCAGCAGGGTAATCAGCGCGTCTTTTAATGTGAAAGAAAAAGAGCGCTGACTCATTACTTCTCACCCGCGTTAACTTCGGATATCAAGGTTTCAATCATATATTTTGGTCCTTTAACGGACACTTTAGTACCTGTCAAGAGTGCGCTTCCGTCTTCACCGACGGCAGTTTCCCCTGCGACGCTACCTTTCGTTTTTACAGTAATAAAAACGGAAAATTTCTCAGGTACAGTAGACATGACCATGCGGCCGTCAGCCGTTGTTACGGCAACTTTTCCCGGCTGTTTATCTATGGAGACAACTTCGCCGATTTTTTGGTTGTTATCTTTGTTCCGCAATACGTCACCTTTCTTAATTTGATCCACGACAAATGGATGCTCGGCACTGTTATACAGTACGTATGTTAATTCCTTTTGCGTTTTCGGACCTGTACCCACGTCCTGGCCTTGTGTGAATTTAATTCCGGCAAAAACCAATGCGCCAATTAACAGCAGAATTAAAAACAAGTCGAGAATATTAATTGCGCCAAAGACTCTTCCTTTTTGATCAATAGCTTTCATGAAATCCTTTTCCTCCTATTTCATCTAGCAAAAAATCATTCTTGCATAGCCTTTCCTAGAATATCATACATGTATTCTTTCGTACAACAGACCATGCCCATATGGAAAAACTCGCAAGCGTTGTCGCTTGTCCTTTTTCCACAACGAAGCCAAACAGCCGCTTTCTTGCTTTACAGCGACATATCGTTTCTTATTCATTGAAAAAAACCCGCTTGTGGCAAGCGGGTTCACTTCACGTGTGTACGAATGAGCTGACGATACAGCTCTTTTGTTTTCATTGCCATATGCGTCAGCGTATATTCTTCCTTGACGGTACGGTACCCGGCTTCAGCAAGCTTTATGCGCAAGTCTTCGTTCTCCATCAGGATAAGAATGTTCTGCTTGATTTCTTCCGGGTTTTTCGTCGGAATGACGATGCCGTTCAAGTAATCGATGAGAAAATCTGAGATGCCTCCCACCATTGTTGAGACGACAGGTTTCTTCGCCGCCATCGCTTCAAGAAGGGAGAGACCAAGCCCTTCCGAGTAGGACGGACTCACAAACAAATCCATCGCCTGCAGGCAGCGTGGCACGTCCTGACGAAAGCCAGCGAAATGTATACGCTCGCTCACGCCAGCGCTGTTGGCCGTGTTCTGTAGCGCTTCTTTTTCCGGTCCATCCCCGATAACCAGCCAGTGAATACGGGGGTTATCTGCGGCAAGCAGGATAAACGCCTGCATCAAGTCTGTCAATCCTTTGACCGCAACAAGCCGGGAGACGGTACCGATAACAAATGCATCCTCTGGAAGTCCGAGAGAGCGCCGGATATCACCCGTATCTTCATCCGCCTTAAATTCTTCGATTGGAATCCCGTGATGGATGAGGGTAATATTTTTTGCTGTTACCCCATCCGATTCAAGCGATTGCTTGATAGAGTTTGAGATGGCGATATAGTGGTCGTTCCACTTGCGTGTCCATAGCTCCATACGGGAAGCGAGGAAGTAGGCCAGCGGATTCGGGTAATCGTACCGTAGCACGCTGTGTATCGTTGTTACGATAGGGATACGGGGAAGAGAGCGCACAGCAAGACGGCAGAAAAAATTCGCCTTCACGCCATGCGAATGAATAAGATCGGGCTTCTCTTCCTGAAATACGCGGGCAAGCCCCTTCACAAGACGAAAATCGAATCGTCCGTATGTATCGAGCACGATGACGCGAATGTTCCGTTTGCGTAATTCTTCGGCAAAAGTGGAGTTATAGAAACATACGACGACAGGGTCAACCGCATGCCTGGACAGAATTTCGAGCAGTTCAAGAATATGTTGCTCCGCGCCGCCAAACTCGCCCCCGCCGATTGCATGTAATATTTTCATTTTGGACATCCTCTGTTCACTTCCTGACCCTAGAGCAACTAAAAAACAAATCGTACTAAACAATCAAATCGTAACAATTATATCGCATCTGTGCCGATATGTTCAATGCGAGAGGGTTGATTTTTCTTATTTCAGGTATAGTATGAAAGAAGCCGTGTTTTTACGCGAGTCTAAATTTCATAGTAGAGCATTGCTGGGTAGTAAGGAGATTATGTACATATGGCACAAACCGTACTTCGTTCAGCGGTAGTAATTATGATTGTAACACTCGTCGGGCGGGTTGTGGGCCTGCTGCGCGAGATGTTGCTTGCGAATAGCTTTGCAGTTGGCTTTGAGGCAGACGTCTACCGCTACGCATTTGCGATTCCGAATACGATTTTTTTATTTGTACCTGGAGCGCTGAATGCGATTTTTGTTCCGTCTATTAAAAGTATGCTGGTTGAAAACCGGCAGGAAGAGGCACGTACGTTATTCCGTAAAATGCTAACCGTAATTACCATCATTTACTTTATTATTATGGTGCTTGGGATGGTATTTTCAAGGGAAATTATGCAGGCAATGACATTTATGCAGCAAGGATCTGAAGCGATTACGCCTCAGCAACGCGCCGAGCAGCTGGAAATGGGCACTCGCATGCTACAAATCATGTGGCCATCTGCGGTATTTATCGGGCTTATCGGCGTATTTCAGGCGACTCTGAATGCGCACCAGCAATTTTTTATACCGCAAGTAAGCACGGTAATCAATGCGATTGTCGTATGCATAGCGTATCCGCTCTTTGTTCCTTTTTACGACATCTACGGTGTTGCGATTGGCACGACGCTTGGCTTTTTATTTGCGGCAGCGTCTATGGTATATTCCATAAGAAAAGAACAGTATTCATTGAAGCTTGACTTTGCCTGGAATACTGTTGAAATGAGAAAAATAGGAGAACGCTTTATTCCAATTATGCTTGGGTCGCTGGTCACCCAGGTATATAGCTTTATTCATCCGGTGCTCGCGTCCGGTCTGGGGGAAGGGAGAGTAGCGGCGCTCGGATATGCCAATATTATTTACCAGCTTCCGATGGCAATTTTTGTTGCGGCGTTTACGCTGCCGATTTACCCTTATCTTGTTGAGTATTTTACGAAAAATGAGATGGACAAGATGAAGCGGGCAATTACTGAAGGTATGCAGTATTTATTCATCTTGATGGTGCCGGTAATTGTAGCGTTAGCTGTTATTCCGGAACAGTTGGTTTCACTGCTGTTTTACAGGGGGGGAGCTGGGAAATTTGACCTTGAAGCTGTTACATTGACAGCTACAGCACTTATGTTCCTAGGACTGGGGCTGTTCTTTCTTGCGGCGCGCGATTTGTTAACTCGTGCTTTTTATGCAATGGAAAATACAAAAATTACTGTTATTGCGGCAGTCATAGGTATTCTTGTTAATATCGCCTCCAGCCTCGTATTTATGCCGTATCTGAGCCATGGTGGCGTGGCGCTCGGCACGACGGTCGGCTCATTGGTGAATATGCTTGTGCTAAGCTTCTTCCTTCGCAGGCATATCGGTCCGTTCATCCAGCGCTCCTTCTGGGTTACCGCTGTAAAGACCGTAGCGGGGGCAATTGTAATGGGGGCGGTTTTGTATGCAGCGACCGCATTTGTTTCCTTACAGGGAGTTTGGATACAGAAGATATATACTGTCTTTTTAATCGGGGCAGGAGCAGGTCTTTTCTTCGCCGTGCTTGTCCTGCTGCGTGAGCCACTTGCTTTGCAGATTATTGAGCGTTTTGCTGGAAAACTACTAAAAAGAAAAAGGGGATAACAAACCATGAAAGTATTGGTAACAGGCGGAGCCGGTTTCATCGGCTCCCACATTGTGGACCAGGCGCTTGAAGCCGGGTATGAAGTGTGTATTGTTGATGATTTATCGACAGGCAAGCGGGGACAGGTGAATCCGCAGGCGTCGTTTTATGAGATGGATATTGAATCACCGGATATCGAGCGTGTATTTCAGGCAGAAAGACCAGATTTCGTTATCCATCAGGCGGCCCAAAGCTCTGTACCGGTGTCCGTGCAGAATCCTGTGCACGATGCCAAAATTAATATTGTAGGAACGATTAATCTGCTAGAGGCAGCCCGTAAACACGGCGTACGCAAAGTTGTATATGCTTCTTCCGCAGCAGTATATGGCGAACCGCAGTATATGGGTATTGACGAGGTTCATCCGAAGCAGCCGCTGTCGCCGTATGGAATTTCGAAATATGTGCCGGAGTTCTATCTAAATGCATACCATCATCTTTATGGATTGAATTATACGGCTTTTCGTTATGCGAATGTATTTGGAGAAAGACAGGATCCAAAAGGAGAAGGCGGCGTGGTGTCCATCTTTGTAGACCGTGCACTGGCCGAGGAAGAGCTGACCGTTTTCGGTGACGGGCAGCAGACGCGCGATTTCGTCTATGTAAAAGATGTAGCCAGAGCCAACATTATGGCCCTGACTAGCGGAGACAATGAAATCTTTAATATTAGTACCAATGAGAAGACAAGCATAAATCAACTTATTGCACTTATGAACGACGCGCTCGGCACGGAGTTGAAGGTAAGATATGATGCTCCACGTGAAGGCGATATTCTTCATAGTTATCTTGACAATGCGAACGCTATAGAAAAGCTTGGTTGGACACCTCGGTATTCTCTGCGACAGGGGCTGGAAAAGACGTTGCATTTCTATCGTACGTCAGAGTGAAGTCGGTCAGAAGAGTAAGAGCCCAGTTGTATAGTTCATCGTGGCTATCGCCGGTGAAGCTGGCGAATAGATGCTCGTGCGACGAAGACATGCTATACGAAATAAAGGAGATAACCCAGTAACGGTCGCGTTCGGCGATTTCAAAACGAATGATTTCGCCGGCCCGTTTTTTCCACGAAAACAAGTCGAACAGGATCTGCACATTAGCCTGGTCATACTTCTTCAAAAAAATTCCCCCTTCACAGGTAGAAAAATCCGTGTGAAGGGGGAATTCTTTATTTCCTTACTATCTCCTGCCCACCTTACAAAACTAGTGTTAAACAGGCAAAAGAAGTGCTATTTCGAGTTTGTATTCGACAAAGTTTTATCTCGGTTTAACGGGCAGTAAGAGTCCGGGAAGTGCAACGAACCACCAGAGGGAGGAAGCCCCTTAAGCTGATGGAAGTTTTACTTTATGTTTTGTTGTTCTGCTGACTACTTTTAAGTAGCTCGATCGCCAGCAGACTGCTTTTCTCCGCTTCTTGCACAAGTGTGCCGATGTTACGGCGGATTTTCTCCTGTGCTCCAGGGAGATCGGCGAGCAATGGCTCTATATTAGCCAGCAGTGAATTGTACTCCAAATCCTTAATATGTCCTGCAGATGTCATATCAAGGCGCTGTACGAACCGGTCCATTTTTGGATCATAAGAAATGCCAGCAAACGGAATGTTCATCACTGCTGCCAGAATGACCGAGTGCAGGCGCATACCAAGAATAAATTGGGAGGCGCCGATGAAGCTGAAAATCTGTTTGAAATTCATCTTCTCCTCAATGACGACCGCTCCCGGTTCGCTCATTTGTTTAACAATATCGAGGGAAGGAGCAAGATCGGCCGGATTCTGCATCGGTAAGAAGAAAACTTCCCAACCTCTACGCAGTGCTTCATCTGCAAATTGAGCAATAATCTTCTTATATTGTTGTTCATTTTTCCATGCACGCACTGAGATGGCCATAATCGGTTTTTTGGTGTCAGGCTTGTACTTTTGAATGACACCTTGTCCGAAGGAAATATCTACTTGATTAGAATTAATCGTAACCGCCGGATCTGCCGTTACGTAAATTGGCGCATTTTTGACCCCCAACGATTTCAAATCTTCTCCTGACTGTTCATCACGTACTGTAATTACATCGACGCGGTTGACAATCATACGGATGAGCCGCTTACTAATCGCCTTGGTAATCGGACCGATCCCCTGGGCATAGAAAATAACCGGTTTACCCAGCATTTTCGCTATCATGACGATACCGAGATAATAAATCACGCTGCGTGGGCTTGTCGCATCCTGAAGCAGGCTGCCGCCTCCCATGACAAGAAGGTCGGATTTTTGAAGTTGGTTAACAATAGCGCCCATTCGCCAGCGATTAAACGCAGGAATGCCGAATAGGGCTTGCGTTTCGGCAGGTGTATTCGATAAGACCGCGAGTTCCGCGTCTGGCATATGTTTAGTGAGCGAAGAGATGATTCCATACAGCACCGTGTCGTCCCCGGCGTTGTCGAATCCATAGTATCCAGAAATCAGTATTCTTGCCATGAAAGCGACCTTCTTTCGAACCGAACTAAAACGTGTACACTTTAGTATAGCAGGTTGCCATTCAGAAAGAAAGTTGTTGCCTTTGGAGGAAGGTTTTACGAACTATATATAAATCAAATATGCATAAGTTTTACAAAAGTGTATAGAGTGAAAAGGTTATTTTACAAATATGTATATATCTTTACACAAATTCGACAATAATTTGTCGAAAAAGTGAATAAGAAAGCGATTGCAAGGTTGGCATGCTCTTTGCAATGGATAAAAAGCGTACAGCACTTATCTGTCATTTGATATAAAAATAACAAATTCAGGATTATAAAATATGAGGAGGTTTTCTACATGATTCCATACCGTCCCGAACCGTTTACAAACTTTGCTGAAGAGAAAAATATGAACGCGATTAATGAGGCACTGGAGAAAGTATCCGCTGAGCTGGGCCGTGATTATCCGCTGGTTATCGGTGGCGAAGAAGTGATGACTGAAGAGCGTCTCGTTTCTGTGAACCCGTCCGCGAAAAAAGAAGTAGTTGGAAGCGTATCCAGTGCGGATCAAGCGCTGGCTGATAAAGCGATGCACAACGCAGCCGCTACGTTCAAGACATGGTCCCGTGTACCCGTTGAACATCGTGC